>Ga0207416_1000134_pt1 | contig 136939 bp, 114 predicted proteins | sample PaiPotPPM11metaG_FD_184107 | JGI IMG/M metagenome (GOLD analysis project Ga0207416, IMG submission 184107) | Iron sulfur acid spring bacterial and archeal communities from Banff, Canada, to study Microbial Dark Matter (Phase II) - Paint Pots PPM... ...
TTTGGGACGAAACAACGGTTCGAGAACCGCCCACTGGGCGTCGGTAAGGTCCATGTTCTCGATTTACGCTCTTTGCCATTAGTTTCAACCGCTCAGCGGCTTGAATGTGTTTATGAGATAACTTCTAGATTCTTCTCCCCTCCGCACTAGAGCAGAGTTAACTGCCCGGTTGTTAGTTCATGAGTGCTGTTCAAAATTGTACAGACGGCAAATTCATGAGTTGCTATAGCTAGTCCTGCCTGCGGGGTGTGTTTTATCGAAAAGCCAGTCAGCCATTTAGTTTCACAAGTCTCTGCGGCAGCTGTCGGCAGTATGGAACGCCTTGTATCGGGTTGAAGGGGAGAAGCTAATGCGCAAATTAAAATTTACCAAGGTTTGGATTTCAGCGTTCCTATTGGCCGCCGTAATCGCCGGCTGCGGCGACCCGGACAAGAATGCCGGAGCAGGGAAACCTGGTAACCCCCTAACCCCGCCCTCCGTCATCTCTGTAAATCCTGTCACCGGCTCTACCTTCACGTGCGGCATCCCCGTCGTCATTAACGCCACTTTCAGCAAGGCGATGAACCCTGCGACGATCAACTCCACGACATTTACATTGAACACAGGTGCGACGAGCGCGGCTGGCGTAGTCACCTACAATGCGTCGACCAATGTTGCCACCTTTACACCATCCGCCCCTCTGTCGCCCAACTCCCTTTACGTCGCCACCATTACCACTGGGGCGCAAGACCAGTACGGCAATGGGCTGACTGCCAATTACTTTTGGTCCTTCACCACCTCCCCGGCTTGCCCGCCTCCCACTGTGACCGCCGTAACTCCTCCCAACGGCTCTACCCTCACCTGCCCCAACACCGCCGTCATCACCGCTACTTTTAGCCATGCGATGAACCCTGCGACTATCAACGTCACCACCTTTACTTTGACTGGGTCAGGCGGGGCCAGTATAGCTGGCGCAGTCACTTACGTTGCCTCGACCAATATTGCCACCTTCACACCCTCGGCTGCTCTTTCGCCCTCCACCCTCTATACCGCTACCATTACCACCGGAGCGACGGATACGTTCGGCATTCCGCTCGCCGCTAATTTCGTATGGACCTTCACGACCTCACCCGTCTGTGTACCACCCGCCGGAGGCATACCTCTGGGAGCGGCCTGCAGTTTCGGAATTCTGGGCGCAACCCCGGTTGTCAGCAGTGTCGGCCCCACCAAAGTTACGGGAGACATCGGGATTTGGCCGGCGGCTTCGATCACCGGATTTCCCCCGGGAACCTTTACGGGCACCGAGCACCTCGGCGATGCGATTGCCATGACCGCCCAGGGTGATTTGACCATTGCTTATAACAACGCTGCAGGCGCGGCAGGCGGCGCCATCCTTCCCGCCGATATCGGTGGCTTGACCCTCGCCCCTGGCGTTTATAAGACGACTAGCGCCCAGCCCTCGCTGGGAATCACCGGCAATCTCACCCTCAGCGGCCCATCGAGCGGTGTCTGGATCTTCCAGGTCGTGTCCACATTGACCACCGCCGCCGGTAACAGCCAAGTCATCATGGCGGGCGGCGCCACCTCTCACAACGTTTTCTGGCAGATCGGCAGTTCAGCCACACTCGGCACCAATACAACATTCGCCGGAACAATTATGGCTCAGGCTTCCATCACCGTAAACACCGGCGCCACGCTGAATGGCAGAGCGCTGGCCCGGACAGGCGCAGTCACCTTGGACAGTAATCCCGTGAATGTGCCGCCCTGTCCCTGAGGCAATCGGTAGTGGACCGGCTTGCGCTTGGTCCCCTGCCAGGCAAGCTCGAAATGAATGGTTTCTCGTTTTCAGAGTTCGGAGGAATATTCGCATGTTATCTCATCTAAAGGGCCGCCTTTCACGTAGCTTGGCCATGTTTGCGGCAATGATCGCTGTCCTGTGTGCTTTTGCAACCGTCTCCGCAGCTCAGGATCAACCTCCTCCGAAGTGGGAGCTCTTCGGCGGATACTCTTTCTTTTATCCACACGCGGACGTGAACGCCCAACGTCCAGGGGCGTTACTCCCATTGAGCGGCCCTTTGGAATCGAACCCCCGCGGCTTGGGCGTCAGCGCTACCTATGATTTTAACCGCTGGTTCGGACTCACCCTCGATACCAGCACCAATGCGAACAGCGATGAAACTGGGTTCCCGAAGAGATTTGACGATACCGCTTTCTCCAACCTCTCCTTTGGCCCAAAGTTTACCTTCCGCCACAATCGTTTTGCCCCGTTTCTTGAGGTCTTGGTGGGTGATCATCGCCTTATGCCTGATTCCTTACATAACATCAGCAAATTAGGCGTCATGTTCGGCGGCGGTCTCGATATCAACCTGTCGACTCACGTTGCTCTACGGTTGATCAGGGCCGACTTTGTAATGTCAGATTACCGCTATGGTCCCCCGTCCGTCCCGTCCACGGCTATCCGAGGCCTTAGAGCACAGACTGGTCTCGTTTTTACGTTCGGTGGAGGAGCACCTCCTCTGGCTCCCACCGCGGCTTGCTCGCTACAGCCGACCGAAGTCTTTGCTGGCGAGCCTGTGACCGCGACGGCCACGGGCTCCAACTTCAATCCCAAGCGCACCGTGACGTACTCCTGGAATGGCACCGGAGTAAAAGTTACTGGCAGCGATTCCTCTGTACAGATTGACACCACAGGCCTGGAGCCGCGCTCCTATGAAGTCACCGCCAATCTAAGCGATGGCAGAAAAAATGGTTCTGCATTCTGCAGCGCCAGGTTCACCGTGAAAGAGCCTCGTCCGCCTGTAATTTCGTGCTCGGCAGATCCCTCGAGCGTCCCAATGGGCGGCACTTCAACGATCACTTCGACCGCCAGCAGCCCCGATGGCCGCAGACTTATTTACAGCTACAGCGCCACTGCCGGCGAAATTTCCGGCACGGGTGCCACCGCCGCTCTGAATGCACAAGGCGCGCAACCAGGCCGTATCACCGTCACTTGCAACGTAAATGATGACCGCAATCCGGCGCTCACCGCCTCCTCCACCACCATGGTGGACGTGCAAGCTCCGCCGCCACCGCCGCCCCCGGCTCCGGAGATCAAGCAGTTGGAAGCCAAGCTTGCACTCCATAGCATTTATTTCCAAACCGCCCGGCCCACCGCCGAGCACCCCGAGGGGGGCCTGCTCGAAAGCCAGGCAAACATCCTGAAAGCCCTCGCCGAGGACTTCCTGATTTATCTGAAGTACATGCCGGACGCTCACTTAATCCTCAGTGGCCATGCCGACCCGCGCGGTACGGTGGAATATAACAAGCTTCTTACCGAGCGCCGCGTCGAACGCACCAAGGCTTTCCTGGTGGAACACGGAGTCCCTGCAGACCACTTTGAGTTGAAGTCATTTGGGGAAGCGGACCAACTCACTTCCGACCAAATCAAAGAACAGATGGCGGACAATCCGGACTTGAGTCCCGCCGAACGGCAAAAAATGCTGCGCAACCTCCGCGTGCTCGTTCTGGCCAACAATCGTCGCGTGGACGTCACCCTGAGCACCACCGGACAACAGTCCGTTCGTGCCTACCCCTTTAACGCCAGGGATTTCTTGGCCCTGATCAGCGTCAAGGGCGGAGAAAAAAAGCCAGCACCAAAGAAAAAGAAAAGCCCCAAACCGTAACGCGGAACGCCGCCCGCAATCGCCAACCCATCCGGCGGCCGGCAGAGTGCCGGTCGCCCCGGACTTGGGTTCCCTGGAAGGCTGGGGATCTGACCTTTCACTCTTTGGAGCCGCCGAGCTGGCCGCCACTCACCGCCTCAATTTTTGGGACGCCGTCGTTCTCGCTTCCTCCGCCGAAGCCGGCTGCCGCCTCCTGCTTTCCGAAAACTTGCAACCCGGCTTCATCTGGAACGCCGTCACCGTAGCCAATCCCTTCGCCACCCCCAAGCATCCTCTGCTGCAAAATCTCCTCAGCAGCCAGCCTTAGCCGCCACCCCTCCAGGGAAATCGAGCTAGTCAAGCAGCGCATCGCGGAAGCGGGGCGGGTTATCGAGAAAGGCAGAACTAAAATGAAAGCCAAAACAAAAAAGGCACAAAAGCGCGCCCCTCGAGTCACGGAAGGCAGCGGAAATATCTTTGCGGACCTCGGCCTCCCCAATCCCGAACAGGAACTGCTCAAGGCCCAGCTCACCCCGCAAATCTACACTATCCTCAAGGCCAGCGGCCTGACCCAGGTCGAGCGCGCCAAAATTCTCGGCGTTCGGCAGCCTCATGTCTCCTTGCTAGTGCGCAACCGCCCCGGCAACTTTTCCGTCAGCCGCCTCATGGAATTCCTCACCACCCTCCGTCAAGACGTCGAAATCACCATCCGCCCCGCCCTCAAGTAACGCGGCGCCCTCTCGGTCGTCTCTGCCTGACCGCTACTGCATCGAAAAACTAAGGAGAGTCTCAGCACGCATGCGACGAGCTAAACTACCAGAGCCTCCTGCTCCAGGCAGGGGTAAATAACGGTGAGCCCCAGGCAACGCTCGTTCCGAGCGACCAGTGGCATTGAATCCCACCAGTTTCGCCGCGGCCACATTGATATCCGCATTCGATACGGGCACACCTTTCAAACAAGAATTCCCCACGACGAGAAGTACGCGCCCGCCGGGTGCCGCAGCCCTTTGCGGTTTTTGCAAAGGGTGCGTGTTTTGACCTCCTTAGCTTCTCCAGTGTCTCACCAAACTTCCAAATTCCCGCCAACCCCTTCCGACCACTCCACTTCCGCCCGTCTCATTCGAACGATACCACTAAATAATAGTCCTTGACAGTAATAATAACCGATGCTACCATATCCCATGCTTCGCTCGCTACTCACCTCCGCCCACCGCTTCTCGGATCCTCGCCCCTCCGCGTCACCCAACGTTTTCACATCTCTGCGCCATTCGCCGACCCTCAACGCCGTTCTTCACACGCAGGAACCGCCGCAAACTCTTTCTCATCAGGCGTCTTCGCACACTTTCCATCACGCATGGCGTGTACCCTGTCACCCCGTCCTCCGCCCAACGCCTTCTTTCTTTTTCCGCAGCCTCGCCACTCGTCACTCGCCACCCGCCACTATCCCCTTTAGAATCATATTCTTCACACACCCCTACCAGCTAACCTCTCTAGAATCATACTCTTACAAAAAACACGGGGGAGGGTACGTTCCTCATTTTCCGGGGGTACAGACGGAATTTATCCCAGCCCCCTGGGGAGTCCTTGCTCATTCGAGGGAGCCTATCCTGAAGAGGTCAAACGCGAGGAATCCACAGGAGCTGAAAAAATTCGCTGCCCCACCGGTCACCAGTCACGACCCACGAGTCACTGTCTCAAAAGTCACCAGCCACGAATCACCAGTCACGGCTTCGCATGCGGCGAGAAAAATCCAATCGGCAAATCTCGCGCCGTACGCAAACCCGCGGGCGCATCCAAAATCACCGGGATTGAGTTCACCACCACCGATGCGGTCGCCACATCCCCATGTGTGCCCCCCGGAATTACCAAGCTAATGTTCGGATGGCCCTTCAACGCAATCGTGTCGGCAGGCTCTTTCGCGCCGACGTACATTTGCAACTCCAGATACACCAGCTCTTTCCCGCCGCCCACACCGCGCGAGATTTGGTGCACGCCCGCTGCTTGCCCTGCTTCGACCGTCAAATACTCCGTCTGCACGCGCTCCGTGGCGATCTTCGGCTCGATCGTCTCGGTAATCTCTTCAACTGGAAGATTCAAGCTGTCCGCGATCATCGCCACGGACTCCGGCAAACCGACATGTTTGATGACGCCCGCTTTCACTTGCGCGCGAAACTCCTCCTCCGTCATGCCCGCGCCGATTTTTTTCTGCAACGGCAGCCTGCGCTTCCCGCCATCCACGATGCGCACCGCCTTCGCGTGTTCGATCCGCTGCGAAACCGCCGCCAGCGTAATCACCAGCTTGTCCATCACGAATCCCGGATTCACGCCCGTTCCCACTAGCGCAACTCCCCAATCCTTCGCCGCTTTGTCCAGTTGCGCCGCCAGTTCCGGATACGTGCGCAGCGGAAACGACAGCTCCTCGCACGTCGAAACGATGCACGCCTCCGCTTCCAGGCACTCGAGCAACTGGTCCATCACCTTCGGCAGCGAAGAGGACGTCGAGTGGATCACCACGTCCGCGGCCTGCTCTAGCACTTCTTTTGCGTCGGCAGAAATTGTTACGCCCCACGGCGCGTCCGTCGCTCCGGTCACCTCGCCGAGGTCGCGGCCCACTTTTGCCGGGTCCGTATCAATCGCACCGATAATTTCAATGGCTTGCTTTTCTCGCATCAGCCGCGCGATCGACGCGCCGATCGGCCCTACGCCATACTGGATCACTCGAATCTTCTTCTTCACGATTTCCCCCGTCGATTTTCAGTGCGCGCCGCACACAGCGCATTTTTGCTCGAAAAGAAACCTCTACGATAATGGAATTTGCGCAGGCATTCAACGCCCATCGCAACACGAGCGCAACGGGCGCCAAGCGCGCTTCACTTGTCCGCCGCACCGCGCCGCAGTTGGAGAGGTCTTTCTGTTCCGGGATGCCGCAAATCGCCGCTCGTTCGGCGTTTGGCCTACGGCACCACCGGCAGTATCAGCGCCGAAGGATGCGCTTTGTCGTGGTAAATCACGTTTGTCGCCTTTATCATGCGCGTTCCGCGCGCTTGTTCTTCGCCGGAATTCAGGTTCCGGTCGAATCGCGGAAAGTTGCTACTCGAAACCTCCAGCCGCAATTTGTGCCCGGCCAGAAACACGTCGCTCGTCGACCACAGATCCACCGTCACGTGATACATCTCACCCGGATTCGCCAGCTCCGGCTTCTCCTGCGAATTGCGGTAACGCATCCGCAAGATTCCGCTCGTCAAATTCTGCGCGAAACCGTTCGGCCAAACGTCCACGAGCATCCCCGTGAAGTCCGTGTCCACCGCCGAGCTGCTCACGTACAAATCCAGCGTCACCGGCCCGGTGACTTCCGTATCCTTCGTGAACGCCGGCGTCGAGAACACCAGCACATCCGTTCGCGCTTCGGCCGGCCGCTGATCTTCCGGTCCGATCCCGGTTGGCAGCGCTCCGCAGCAAAGCGGCCCGCCAATCGTCGGCGTCGGATCGCTCGGATCGTAAATATATTGGTCCGGCTTTTCTTCACCCGGCGCCGTTGTGCTCAGCGTTCCGTTGCCAGCGAGCCCATTCGCTCCGCTCGCCGAATGCAAGTAGTAGCGGGTGCTTTTCGCGCGCGCCAAAGGCCAGTCATCTTCATCGCGCCATTCATTTTTTCCCATCACAAAAATCTTCACCGGCTTTTCGTTCTCCATCCCGTTCGTCTGCCCTTTCAAAATCCAGTCGTACCACCGCAAAGTGATATCGTCCTGATCGATCGGCAGCTTCTCGCCAAAATCCACTGCCCCAACCTTTCTGTTGCTCGACCCGCCCGCATGTCCGCCGACATAAACCACCAGCCTCTGTCCATGTTTCGCGGCATCCGTACCCGCTTCCGTCTTCAATCGCGTGTAATTTCGCAGCGTTCCGCCCTGAAAAATGTCGTACCACGCTCCAAAACTCAGCACCGGCACCTGGATATCTCCGTAGTGATCTTCGATGGACCACTGCTTCCAATACGCGTCGTAATTCGGATGCGCCAGCCAGTCCTTGAAGTACGGCGCAATCCCCGCCGCCGATGGCGCTTCGAGCACGGCGTAATCCGTCAACGGTAAAGTCTTCGTCCCGCCAATTGCGTCGCCGTTGTTTTCCACGCGCCGCCACATCGTGTTCATCGCCAGGCCCGTGCTCCACGATTCGTTGAACCACTGTTCGAACGCCCCGCCTTGATACGTCCATCCATCGTGATAGTTCGATGCCGTCACCGTCGGGCAAATCCCCGCAAGGTGCGGCGGCTTGGCAATCGCCGCCAGGTATTGCGTCGCGCCCACATACGACCCGCCGAACATCCCCACTTTTCCATTCGAATAAGGCAGCGCGGCCGCCCACTCCACCGTGTCGTATCCGTCCTGCGATTCATATTTAAACGTGTACCACTCGCCATCCGACGTGAACCGCCCGCGGACGTCTTGGGCGATCACCACGTACCCGCGCACGGCACCCTTCATTCCGAAACCAGATTCGCCTGTCTTGTCATACGGCGTGCGCACCAGCAGCACAGGGAACTTTCCCTCCGCCTTCGGCCGGTAAATATCCGCGCGCAAAATCACGCCGTCGCGCATCTTCGCCGGCACGTTCCGCTCGACCATCACTTCATAATTCTCTGTCGTTGCCCGCGCCGCTCCCGCGGCCATCAAGACGAACATCGCCGCGCATGCAATAAACAGCGCGATCCCGCTCCGCCCACTCCTGAAGCCATTCCGCAATTTCATCCGCATCGCCGCGCCTCCGCTCTGAATTGCGCTTCCCAAGAATGCCCCTCTGGGAAGCGGCCTTCTTCCCCTCGAAAGTTGTGGAGCCTAGGACCACTTCCCGCCCTTGTCAAGCGCGCCCGCGGCTTTCTTACGCCGCCCTGCCTTTCAGTCCGGTAGCCGGCGGCCAACTTAAAAAGCGATTAGCTCTTTGTCTGTTTTTTATTTCTAATTCCGCGAAATACAAGATAAACCAAGCCAACGGTGACAATCAGCCCCACAACTCCCGCCAGCACCGGATTTCCGTGTTTCGAAAGAAAAGACAGCATCTCTCGCCCATATCGCGCCGCGAGGTACGCCAGAGTCATGTACCTTACAATTCGCCCAAGCGTCATCGCCAACAAAAATTTCCTTACGGAATACTGCAGGGCGCCCGCCGCGAGCAAAAATGGGACAAACGGCATCGGAGGTGGCAATACCCCCGGAATTGCGATGGCCGCAAATCCCCATCGCTCGAAAATTCCGTAAACCCTCTTCATCGATTTTGGCCGAACCCTGCGCGCCAGCGATTCCTTCCCACCCTTGCGCGCCAACCTGTAGGTGACGTACCCCCCTAACACCGAGCCGAGTGTTGCCATCAACGCATAGTAAAGCCACAATTGTGGGTGCCTCGCCGCCAGGAGAATCGTCAGCACATCCATGCTGCCGGGTAGTGGAATTACTGAACTGTCGATCAGTCCAACGGGGATGAAGCCCAAACCCCCAAGGCCGTATATCCAGCGCCTCACGTTATGAGTTACAGCCGGTGCTACGGCAGCGATAAGCAGTCGATTGAGCATTCTCTTGGGAAGGTGACGCCCATTCTCGCATGCCGTTAATCAGGATACCTAGATTGTTTTGTTCCTGCCGCGCGAATCAAGAACGCGATTCAAGAGGAAGTCCATGATAACGAGGAAAAGCAGCGCGCTAGAATTGCCATAGCGCTTCAAAAAGTGAACAACATCCGGGCCGCTGCTGCAGTCATTGCAACGAATGTAGCCCAACCCAAATATCGCAGCAGCGGGCTGTTCACGCGCTTCTCCATCACTTTGTCGTTGCTCGTTAAGAGAATAACCAGCAAAATCAACGGCGATGCTAGTAATGCGTTGATCACCGCAGACCGGAGCAGCATTTTCACCGCATTGAATCCCAAGTAGTTCAGCGTCGGGCCTAACGCCATCGCTGCCGGCCCCTGTTTCCAATCCACATGCGCAAAAACGACGTCAGCCCGTGCGCGAACAAAACCAGCGTCAGCCACTTGAAAATTCGCGCGATGAACCTGTAGGAAGTCCAAAATCGCAGCCCAAGAATTAGAAATGTATACAACGGAATCCAAAGAGCTTGCCGAATCCCCGTGATGAGGTGCGTCGCATCCGCCATGCCGCCGGGGTCGGGCCGATTTGGATGACGTTCGCAACAACAAGGATCGAGCACGTTCCCCACAGCACCCAGCGCGGATAGTGGACCCGCACCGCTGCGGCGCCTCCGAAGAATCGGCCTTCGTGCCCCTCTGAAAAAAGGCCGCTGTAGTAATGTCTGAAAACAACTTAGCTGGCATGCTCAACCGCCGCCGCGCGCCCTTCTTATCTGCTTCATCCTGTGCAGAAAGTATTCCCTTTCGAATCTGACGGGAGCTTCCAGGCACACCGGCACGATCTGCGGGTCTGAGCCTCAGTCGCGTATACATCTTCAACATCGTTCGCGGCATCTCTGGACTTATAATATCCATCTGGTTTGCGAGACCGCCAGGGGAACATCAGATGAAACAGAATGCGAGGAAGTTGGCCATAGGTGCGGGGGTACTACTACTTTCTTTCCAACGCTCCATTTCGTCGCAGCCGCAGCAGGCTAGCGCCAACCTCTTAACCACGCCTGTGAAGAACGAAATTCCCGTCCGCGTGGAAATGACCTGGCAGAGGCAAAAATAATATGGCAACGCTATCCTCGAGATCCGCGCTCTTTTTCGCATGTTTATCCCTATGCGCGAACTCGCTGCACGCTCAAGCTCCCCCCTCGGGTTCCGCTCCTGCTTCCAACGCCGTGTTGATCCACAGACCGCCCGCCGCCGCTGCGACAGCCGCCGAGAATCCTTCAACGCCAGTCAACGAAACCATCGCCCTCACCATCCCTAAAGGCACCGCCGTTCAGGTCGTCCTCGACAAGGAACTCAAAATCCGCAAAGTCGGCCAGCAAGTCCACGGCCGCGTCGCCGAGCCTATCTACGCTTTTGACAAACTAGTTGTCCCCGTCGGCACCCAAGTCACCGGCCAGATCACTCAGCTCGAAGCTGTTTCCGGCGGAACACGCACGCTCGACGCCCTCGACGCCGATTTCTCTCCTGATCGCAAAGTCCAGATCGAATTTAACGATTTCGAACTCCTCGACGGCCGCCACATTCCCATTCACACCACTGTCACGCCCGGCTCCGGCCAAGTGATCCAGTTTGTCACCAACTCCGCCGGTGCGAAAAAGAACGCCGTAAAAGACGCTGCAACAAAAAAAGCCGATCAGGCCAAGGAGGAAGCCAAACGCCAGTGGGACATTGCGATGCAGCAGGTCCATGCCCCAGGCAAAATGCACAAGATCGAACGCTACGCCGTCGCCCAACTCCCCGTCCATCCTCAATATCTCGACGCCGGAACAGTCTATTTTGCCGAACTCGTACAGCCCCTCGATTTTGGCACTGAGCCGCTCACTCCGGAAATTGCGGCTTCGCTCACCACCCCTCCGCCTCCCGGCAGCTCCGTGCATGTGCGCCTAATGACGGCTCTCAGCTCCGCTACGGCGCATCAAGGCGACGAAGTCGAAGCCGTCCTCTCGCAACCGCTCTTTGACGGAACCCGGCTCATCCTACCTCAGGGCAGCTGTCTGAAAGGCTCCGTGGTTCAAGTTCGCCCAGCTCGCCGGCTCAGCCGCAACGGCCAGCTCCGTATCGTCTTCCACGAACTTCTCTTGCCGGATGGCCTCGACCAAAAAGTCGAAGCCACTCTGGCGGGTGTTCAAGCCGGCAAAGGACAAGACGTCAAGCTAGACTCCGAAGGCGGCGCGGAGGCCAACTCTCCGAAGACACGCTACCTTGCCACGGGACTCTCGGTGATGCTGGCCTTGGCTTCTGCTCATACGGACGCCGACGCTGGCGCTGGCAATGTTGGCGGGAACACCAGCAATCGCGTCGCTGGCGGCGCCGGTGGGTTCAAACTCGTGGGCATCGCCATGGGCATCTTCGTTCATTCTCAGCCGCTTGGTATGGCCATGGGCGCCTATGGCGCAAGCATGTCCATCTATTCGCATTTCATCGCCCGCGGACACGAACTCGTCTTCCCGAAAAACACCGCCATGGAGGTTTCCATCGGTACTCGCCCATCCACTCCGGCTACCAGCTCTCCAAATCCTCCCGACACCAAGCCCGAGAACCCCGGCATAAAGTCTCAGAGCTAAGTCGAATTCGCCGTTATCCAATTGTTGACATTCCGGGCGTTCTCATTGCAAATGGACTGGCCGAAAATACGCGCACAGCCGCACCGGACTGCCCATGAATATCCTCGACCTGCTGGTTGGCAAGCCCATCCGAACCAGCGACGAACGCGCCGAACAGATTGGCCCCGCGCGGGGCATTCCCATTTTTGGGTTGGATGGTCTCAGTTCCGCCGCGTACGGGCCGGAAGCGGCGCTCAACTTGCTCATTCCTCTTGGCTTGCTCGGGGTGCAGTATATTGTGCCGGTCAGCGCGGCCATTATCACGTTGCTGGTCATTGTTTATTTTTCTTACCGGCAGACTATCGCCGCCTATCCGGGCGGCGGCGGCTCATACACCGTGGCGCGCTACAACCTTGGTGCGTTCCCGAGCTTGCTCGCGGCGGCGGCTTTGCTCACGGATTACATTCTCACGGCCGCGGTGGGCATTTCCGCGGGCGTCGGAGCGCTGGTTTCCGCGGTCCCTTCTTTGCTGCCGCACACGGTTCGGATTTGCATCGGCATCCTGCTCATCATCACGGTCATCAATCTTCGGGGTGTGCGCGAAGCCGGCGTTGCATTCATGGTGCCCACCTACCTCTTCGTCGGCACCCTCCTAATCACTATTGCAGGCGGCTTGGTGCGCGCGCTGCTCAGCGGCGGCCATCCAGTGCCGATGGCGCCGTTGCCCCCGGCGCCGCCGGTGACCGCCGTCGTCAGCTTTTGGCTGCTGTTGAAAGTTTTTTCGAGCGGCTGCACCGCGCTGACCGGAGTCGAGGCCGTCAGCAATGGCGTGAAAGCTTTCCGCGAACCGGCGGTGAAGAACGCGCAGCGCACTCTCACAATCATTATCTTTCTGCTGGCGCTGTTGCTCGCCGGAATTTCTTATCTCGTAAAAATTTACGGCATTGCGGCGACGGACCCCGGCAAGCCGGGCTATCAGAGTCTCCTCTCCATGCTGATCGCCGCGGTTTTCGGCAAAGGAATATTCTATTACCTTACGATTGCCTCGATTTTGGTAGTGCTTTCGCTCTCCGCAAACACGGCCTTTGCCGATTTCCCGCGTCTCTGCCGCGCCATCGCCTCGAACAACTATTTGCCGCACGCCTTCGGTTATCGCGGCCGCCGTCTCGTGTATACCTACGGAATCGTCGTTTTGGCGGTGCTGACGGCTGCCCTCCTCATCATCTTTAGAGGCGTCACGGACAATCTCATCCCTCTGTACGCCGTGGGCGCGTTTCTGGCGTTCACTTTGTCGCAATTCGGGATGGTGGTGCACTGGCGGAAAAATCGCGGCCCGAACTGGGTCAAGAGCGCCCTGGTCAATGGGCTGGGCGGTTTCGTAACTGGAATCACCGTCATCGTGGTCCTTGTTGCGAAATTCGCCGAGGGCGCGTGGATCACGCTCATCTTCATTCCTCTGCTGATTTTTTTCTTCCGCCGCGTTCGCCGCCACTACCACGCGGTCTTGGTCGCCACCACCACCAGCAACGCGGTCTCTCCCGCGGAGCAGGGACGGCCCCCCATCGTGGTTGTGCCCATCGATCGCTGGAGCCGTATCTGCAAACAAGCGCTGGAATTCGCTTCGCGCCTCTCACCGGAAATTATCGCCATTCACGTCGAGCCAGGGGAGCATTCCGAGCTGCTGCATGAGGATTGGGAGCGCTACGTGGAACGGCCCTTCCGCGAAGCCGGTGCGGAGCCGCCAAAGTTCACGGTGCTTCCGTCTCCGTACCGCTTCGTGATCGTTCCGCTGGTTCAGTACATTCTCGATCTATCGGGAAAACATCCGGACCGGCGCATTGTGGTGGTCATTCCTGAACTGGTTGAAGACCGCTGGTACGAATATTTTCTGCACAACCAGCGCGGCCGCCTGCTCGAATGGGCATTGCTCGCCCGCGGCAACGAACGCATATTCACCGTATCCTCGCCTTATTACATTTCCGAAAAGGCATGGTCCGTCAAGGGCGCGGATGCGAAAAAAGATGAAAAGGCATGAGCCATCGCAGCATCATAGCTAAAGGGAAAATTATATGAGCATCAGCCGCTCGGCCTCTCTGGTTTCCAAGTCGCGAGAATTTCAGAAACCCGTGCGGTGATACGATCTCGAGGCCAGCTCGCAGCATCGTTCGAGGGGATCCAGGCATCGAAAGAACATAGGCGCGATTTGGAGTTCGTGCGCCGGACGGCCGCACAGTGTCTGCACTGCACGTGCTAACTCATTCACAAAGAGGAATCACCTTGGTCCGCACAATCAGCGTTTGCGCAGTTGTCTTGATGGCCGCGTCCTTGATCTCCGGACAAGAGAAACACGCGGGGAATTCCGACGTCACGAGAGCGACGCTGGACAACGGGCTGAGGGTCGTGGTCATTCGCGATCCGCTCGCTCCGGTGGTTACCGTCGAGGAGAATTTTCTTGCGGGCGGAAACGAGACCCCGCCTGGTTTCCCCGGTATGGCGCACGCGCAGGAGCACATGGCCTTCCGCGGATGTTCCGGGGTCACTGCCGACCAGACTGCCGCGATCTACGCGCAGCTTGGGGGTGCGGGCAACGCCGATACCCAGCAGAACATCACGCAGTATTTCACCACCCTGCCCGCTTCCGATCTCGACATTGCTCTGCGTCTCGACGCTGCTTGCATGCAGGACGCAGAGGACTCGCAGGCGGAATGGACCAAGGAGAGAGGAGCCATAGAGCAGGAGGTAGCGCGCGACCTCTCCAATCCCACGTACAAGTTCATAACGCGATTGAACGAGGATATGTTTTCCGGCACGGTCTATAGCCATGACGCTTTGGGAACGAAGGAATCTTTTGACGCAACCACCGCGGAGATGCTCAAAGAGTTCTACAAAAAGTGGTACGCGCCGAACAACGCCATTCTGGTGATTACGGGAAACGTTGAGCCAGCGGAAGTGCTCGCGAAGGTCAAGGAATTCTACGGAAAAGTTGCAAGGAAGACATTGCCGGCGCGCCCGGAGGTAACTCTGCCGCCGGTCAAGGCGGAATCCTTCACGCTCGATAGCAACCTTCCCTACCTTTTGGCGTTTGTTTCCTATCGTGTTGCTGGAACGGAAAGTCCGGATTTTGCGGCCTTCGAAATCCTCAGCGACGTTCTAGGTAGCCAGCGCGGAAATTTGTATGCGCTCGTGCCGCAGGGGAAAGCGCTCGACACAGGGTTCGGTCTCGTCGAGACGTATGCGAAGGCGAGTGTGGCTTATACCGCAGCCGCCCTTCCCGCCGAGGCGGATGCGAAACCGATTATCGAGGAGATGCGCAAGATCATGTCCGATTACGCGGCCAACGGCGTGCCGGCCGACCTTGTGGAAGCAGCCAAACGCAAGGAAATCGCCGGTGCGGAGTTTCGTCGCAATTCGATCCCGGGCCTTGCGGCAGCCTGGTCGCAGGCTCTGGCGGGCGAGGGGCGAAATTCGCCCGACGAGGACGTCGAGGCTATGAGGCGGGTGACGCCGGAAGATGTGAATCGAGTGGCGAAGAAATATCTGGTCAATCAGGAGTCGATAGTGGCGGTGCTAAAGCCGCAGCCTACTGGTGCGCCGGTTTCGGCTCACGGCTTTGGCGGAGGCGAGGAGTTGACCGCTGCTCCCACCAAGGCGGTGGAACTGCCATCCTGGGCCGCGTCGAAACTGCTTAAGCTCGAGAGGCCGCGCCCGGAGCCGCCTGCTTCGGACGTGACTCTGGCCAATGGGCTGCGGCTGATCGTGCGAACGGAGAATATAACGCCAACGATAACGGTGCAGGGACACGTCCGAAATGACCCCGATATGGAGGCGGAGGCCGGCAAGGAGGGGGTCAGCGATGTGCTGGACGAACTGTTTTCATACGGCACGAAGACTCTGGACCGGCTGGCTTTTCAAAAGGCGCTCGATGATATAGCGGCGGATGAATCCGCGGGCTTCGACTTTTCTCTGGAAGTTTTGAAGCCGGACTTTTCGCGCGGAGTAGAATTGCTGGCCGACAATGAATTAAATCCCGCGCTTCCGGACGAAGCCTTCAAGGTCATCCAGCCCCAGACCGCGCAATTTGTAGCCGGCAGGATGAAGAGCCCTGGTTTCCAGACCAGTCGCGCCCTGAACCTGGCGCTATATCCGGCAAATGACCCCGCGCTCCGGCAAGAGACGCCGCAGACGGTCTCGTCGCTCACTCTCCAGGACGTCAAACAATATTATGCCAAAGCCCTGCGCCCCGATCTCACGACAATTGTGGTGGTCGGCGACATCACGCCTGCGGAAGCCAGGAGCGCGATCGAGAAAGGGTTCGGAGATTGGAAAGCTTCGGGAACGAAGCCCAATGTCGACCTGCCGCGCGTTCCTGCCAACAAGGCGTCCGCGGCGAACATTCCTGATCCAAGCCAGCTACAGGATTCGGTTGATCTTTCGGAAACCGTGGGCATCACGCGATTTGATGCTGACTACTATCCGCTCCAGATGGGAAACCACGTGCTGGGAGGCGGATTCTACGCGACGCGTCTGTATCACGATTTGCGGCAGGTGAACGGGTATGTGTACAACGTAGACGTGCGCATGAACGCCGATAGGACGAGAACGGTGTATACCGTCACGTATGCGTGCGACCCGAAAAATGTATCAAAGGCCCGAGAGCTCATCCAACGGGATCTCGTGGCGATGCAGCGGGAAAATGTAACGGAAGCAGAACTTCAGCAGGCCAAAGCTCTGCTGCTGCGCCAGATTCCGCTGGCCGAATCGAGCGAAAGCGGAGTTGCCGGAGGCTTGCTCGCACGCGCTCGAATCGGGTTGCCGCTCGACGAACCCGTGAAGGGAGCACAGATGTACTTTTCGATGACCGCCAGCCAAGTGAAGGCAGCTTTTGAAAAGTGGATCCGTCCCGACGATTTCGTCCAAATTGTGCGAGGGCCAACACCGCAGTAATCCCGCGCGTTTCAACAGACAAGAGTTTGCTCACCTTGACATTCTACTGGAAGCACTGTATCGTCACCTAGAATGTCTACTAAAGAACATCGCGAACCGATCGAGCTGCTCCAAGGCACGCTGGACTTGCTGATTCTCCGGACGCTGCTGTTGGGGCCGGTGCACGGCCACGCCATTGCCAAGGCCATTGAATTCAACTCCGAAGATGTGTTGCAGGTCGAGCAGGGGTCGCTGTACCCGGCGCTGCACCGGCTCATCAAGCGTAGATGGATTTCGGTCGAAGAAGGAACTTCGGAAAACAACCGCCGGGCCAAGTTTTACAAGCTGACGATAAAGGGCCGGCGGCAACTGGCGATTGAGACGCGTAAATGGGACAAGCTGGCGGGGGCCATCGCGCGGATTCTCCGGCCGACGAAACAGGAGGGCGAGTCATGAGGCGGCGCAAACGCATGCTCGAGGAGCTAGACGAGGACATTCGCGACCACATTGCCAGAGAGACGCAGGACAACATCGAGCGCGGCATGTCGCCGGAGGAAGCGCGCTATACCGCGATGCGCAAGTTTGGAAACGTGACGCGGGTGAAGGAAGAGACACGGGAGGTGTGGAGCGTAGTTTGGCTGGAGCAATTGATCCAGGACACGCGCTTCGGCCTGCGCATGCTGCGCAAATCTCCCGGCTTCACGGCTATTGCTATTCTCACGCTAGCCCTGGGGATCGGTGCGAGCACATCCATATTCTCCGTGGTAAATGCGGTGTTGCTTGGAGATCTGCCCTACAAAGATCCCAGCCGTCTTGCGATGATCTGGGGCACGAATGCCCGGCATGGCGTGAACGAAACTCCGGTGTCTCCCGGCGATTTCTTCGAATGGAAACAGAGGAACACCGCGTTTCAGGACATCGCGGCTTCGTACGACAATGAGGTGACGCTCACCGGAACTGGAAATCCTCAACTGCTCATTGGCTATGCTTTCTCCTCAAATTATTTCACGATACTCGGCGTGGCTCCGGAACTCGGCCGCACTTTCAGTGCTAAGGAAGACCGTCCGGGCGCGGCCAAGGTAGCCGTATTGAGCGATAAACTGTGGCGCGGCACGTTTCATGCCGACCCGCAGATACTCGGGAGACCGATAACGCTTGATGGAGAACCTTATAGCGTGATCGGCGTAATGCCGCGAAGTTTTGATTATCCGCAGGGTGTGCAACTTTGGATGCCGGCTGCCCTGCCAGATTCCGCCGCGAGCGATTACCAGCAGTACTACATTCGCGTGATGGCCCGTCTCAAGCCAGGCGTATCCATTGCGCAGGCGCAGGCTCAGATGACGGCACTCGCGCTCCAGATCGACGCGGAACATCCCGCCACGGACACGGAGAATGGCGTCAACATCACGCCATTGCGCAGGGAATTAGCCGGCGATATTCAAACGCCGCTGCTCGTGCTATTGGGTGCGGTTGGATTTGTGCTGCTGATCGCGTGTGCCAACGTCGCAAGCTTGCTTCTGGCACGCGCCACAACGCGTCATAAGGAGATCGCCGCGTGCGCGGCGCTGGGCGCTAGCCGGGGACGCTTGCTGCGCCAATTCCTCACGGAAAGCCTTCTGTTGAGTCTGGCAGGCGGGGCGCTCGGGATAGCCTTGGCCTTGTGGTGCACGAAGTTTCTCGTTTCAATCTTTCCGAATGACATTGCGAATCTAAGCATTCCTCGCGTCGAAAATATCCCCACAAACGTGCCAGTTCTTTTCTTCGCTCTCGCTGCCACGGTTCTTACGGGAGTGCTCTTCGGCGTGGTGCCCGCGATGCAATCGGCCTGCGCCAATGCGGCTGACGTTCTGAAAGAATCCGGCCGCGGAGCAACGCCGGGTTCGCGCTCCGCTGGACTTCGCCGCATCCTCGTTGTGGGGGAGATTGCTTTATCGCTGGTATTGCTGGCGGGTGCGGGCTTGCTGATCGAAAGTTTCGAACGTGTCGTTCACGGCAGCCTGGGTTTCCAGCCAGACCGCGTGCTCGGAGTGGAAGTTTTCCTGGCGGCGAACCGCTACCCGAAGAACCAGCCGGACAAACGGCGCTCTTTCGTGCGAGATGTTCTGCAGCGGATGAAATCGTTGCCTGGTGTGCAATCCGTTGGCGCCGCGGGCACTCTTCCGCTTACCGGCTTTTGGGGGCCAACCGATTTTCTAGTGGAAGGGCAGGCGTTACCAAAACCGGGTGAAACACCGAATGCCGATAACCGATTTGCTACGCCGGGCTATTTCTCGACCATGCACATTTCGCTCCTTCGTGGACGTGACTTCACCGAGGCAGACCGCGATGGCGGCCGGCGCGTCGCCATTGTTGACGAAACCCTTGCGCGGCAATACCTAGGAGGAAGCAGCGCCGTCGGAAAACGGCTGAACCTGGGAACGCCGGATAAGCCCGAATGGTGGGAAGTGGTGGGCGAAGTGAGCAACCTCAAGGCGTTCGGACTCGAGCGTCCAGACCTTCCAACTCTTTACCGTCCGTACGAACAACTTCCGGTGGGGCTTGTAGCTTTTACGATTCGGACGGCCGGCGATCCCGCAGCGCTGCTCAATTCCGCGGAACAGGCGGTGTGGGAGGTAGACAAAGATCAGCCCGTTTTTCAAGCGCTCCCAATGAGCACTCTCGCCGCACAATCGGTTGCGTTGCGGCGCGTCAGCACGATGCTGCTGGCCGGATTTGCGGCGTTAGCGCTCTTGCTCGCTACCGTGGGTATTTACGGCGTCATGGCATATTCCGTGGCGCAGCGAACTCATGAAATTGGCACCCGTATGGCACTTGGCGCGGAACCGCGAGACATTATGCGGCTCGTCTTAGGTCAAGGCGCTCGCTTGACGGCCTTCGGCGTAATTGTAGGCGTGTTTGCGGCGCTCGTGCTGACGCGATTCATGGCCAGCATTCTCTTCGGTGTCAGCGCAAGCAATCCAGCGACGTTTGTGGGCGTCGCGATTCTGCTCACCTCTACTGCACTTACCGCTTGCTATATTCCGGCACGACGAGCCATGCGCATCGATCCAATGGCCGCGTTGAGGTACGAATAGTGCTTCGCGCAAATGACCGATAGCTCTCTTAGAACAACGTGCCAAACACATGTTAGGCCTCTGAATCCAACCCGCACCGGCGTGGATGGTTAGTCCTCAAGTCTAATCTGTAGAAATCCCTGGCGGTTCGAAAAGATCAATTGCCATTCATGCGAGGGGCCTTGGTGTTTTAAACCGCACAGTCCCGACCGAATGTCGCTGTTACCGTATAAGAGCGTGGTGCGAATTCCCCATGAGTAAGTTTGGGCGAGGAACTTTATGACGACAACAGCTGCGAGATTGCAAAGCGAGTATCGCCGGTTGCGGGATCAACTGCTTGAGGCGGAGATCGCGCTGAAAGATCAACGGGAGAGTGTTGCGGCTCTTCGAAGACACCTACCCATGGGACCGGTGGTTGCAACCGACTATGTTTTTCGCGAGGGTCCCGCTGATATCCATGATGAAGCTCCTGGCCAGTTCAAGGATGTCCGCCTGTCTGATTTATTTGCGCCAGGCAAAAATCGGCTCATCGTGGATCACATGATGTGGGGGGCGACCGATATGTCCGCCTGTCCAATGTGCACGATGTGGGCTGATGGATACAATGCGATCGCTCCGCATGTCACCCAGAAAGCAAATTTTGTATTGGTGGCCAAAGTCGAAATCGGAAAACTCCGGGAATGGGCCCGGCAGCGGGGATGGGACAAAATTCGGCTGTTATCGAGCGGCCAGTCTAGTTTCAACGCCGATTTCCACGTTGAGCGTGACGGGGAACAACATCCTGGCGTGAGCGTGTTCAGCCGCGAACCTGACGGCAACATCCATCATTTTTACACCACTGAAGCCTCGCTTCATCCCGGGCCAAACGGCAACCCAAACCACCGGGGTCTAGACCTCTTTACCCCGGTCTGGAATCTCTTCGACCTTTTGCCCGAAGGACGCGAGAATTGGTCTCCTAAACTTTTCTATTGATGGGCACCTGTCCATGTGGCACCAGCGCGTGAGCGTGTTCGATCAGAGAACCCGGCTACACCGCACCACGCACGCGCTATCCAAAGAAGCGGGCGCACTCGCAGTGTCCCGAAGTGAACAGACATTTCTTTTTGACACGCGCAAGTTAGTTCTGCAAGAAATTTCACCGTACTTGGGCTTGGGAGCTGCGCGCGACGATAGAGAGGGCTCAGTTTCGCGGGCAGACGTAAGGAGATGAAATCATGTTGGGGATCATCGCAGCTATTTTGATCATAGCCTGGTTGCTTGGGCTTTTCGCATTTCACGTGTCCACCGGTTTATTCCACATATTGCTGATCGTCGGCCTCATTCTCCTGGTTTTGCATTTCGTGTCTGGGAGAAGGGTCTCCGCGTAAACGCCGGTTTCCGCACTGAGAATCTGCTGAGAGTTGTTGTGTGTTCGCTCGCGGATCATCTCTTCGCCGAGTTTGAGGAGTCGCACGATTCCGGCTCAGCCGAGCGCTGTGCCAAAGAAAAGCGCTGCAGGTCGTCTTTCGGCCGCCTTCTTTCGGTGTAAGTAGGCCGGATGGATGGCAGCGCAGAGTTGCTAGCTGGTTTGGGAGCGGCGGCGGTCGGCTAGGTAGACCAACAGAGCGAAGATCCCAAAGTAGAAAATGGCGTTCACGCCGATGGCGATGCGGAGAAACCAGCCGAATGTCCAGGCGAGGGATTCATGCGCGGCCGGCATGACGAGCTCGGCAACCTTCAGGCCGGGCGAGAAGAGGCAGACGAGCGAGACCGGCAGAGAGGATTCGCTGGTGACTGCCCAGGCCAGAGCGAGAAATCCTACCAGCAAGCCTGCCATGGCGGGCAAAACCCAGCGGAAGAATAGGCGCTGCGGCATCAGCGGGGATTCTATCAAACCGCAGGGCGCAAGTGCGCGTGGGAGCTCCGCCAACGGGCTGATGGCAGCCTTTGGCGCGTCTTGAAGCGGTGCGTGAAACGATTTTGCTTTGTCCCGGACTATGCCCGTGGTCAGGCCAATCCCAATTCAAATGCCCTGTTCTAACCAATGGTGGCACCTTTTTCCAGCTGCCAGTCGTGGGGGTAATTGGTCGGGAGACGCGCGGGGAGTATTTCCGGGAGAGTTGCGTTTCCCTCGTGTTCCGCGAGCGTAGGTGAGGCCTGCCCCTCGCCGCTGAAAGCCATGAAGCCTGCGCCGAGAAGACACGCACAAAACTAAAAACAAGTGGTTGCTTTGCATGCCTCGCGGTACTTGCTGCGCACGTTCCAATCATCTAGAATGATCATCTAGGTTGATGATGGCGGGTTCGGAGGAGCTGTCATGCGCACCGTCGGAATATTTGAAGCGAAGCAAAAGCTTTCGGAATTGGTGGAGCGGGCATCGCGGGGCGAGCGGATCGGGATCACCCGGCGGGGAAAGCTTGCTGCGGAGCTTGTTGCTGTGCAGGAAGATGTGGACCTGAAGACGGTGTTTGCAAAGATGGATGAGATTAGCAAGCGCTCGAAAAAGCCCAAGAACATCAGCATAAAGGAATTGATCGAAGAAGGAAGAATGTGAGGCACTTCGTCCTGGATGCGTCCGTAGCGCTCGCATGGGTTCTGGATAACCCTGTGCCGGCGTATGCGCTGGTAGTGCGGCAGGAGATGCTCACCGGCAAACGGGGGTTGGTGCCTGCGTTATGGCATCTTGAGATTGCGAATGGACTAGCAATGGCGGAGCGACGGCGGGACCTCAGCGCGGGCGACGCGGACGATGCACTTGAGCAGATCCTAGTGACGGCAGCGAACAGACTCGATACGGAGTTGATCCCCGTTCCTGCGCGCGACGCACTCGCCAGCGCGAGGGCTTTCCAGTTGACGGCGTATGACGCGGTGTATCTCGAGTTAGCGCGGCGGGAGGGGTTGCCGCTGGCGACACTGGACAAAGGGTTGCGGGCGGCGGCGGCGAAGGCGGGCGTGGCGCTGCTGAAATAGGCTTAGCGCCGAGCGCCCGCCTTCAGAGTGAACGAAACACTCGGACCGCTATTCTTCGTGGCTGAGCGGTTTGCCGTCCGGCCCTACCTGAATTTCAGATCTCTTCCCGTTCGTTACCACCTGTGCCTCGTAGGCGACCACCTTGTCCTTCTTGGTGAGGGACTCGACTTTCAGAATCCTGCCTTTGCCTGCCTTGGCGTGCAATCCAGCTTTGACTTCCGGTGAGAGCGAGTCCAGAGCAACTTGCTCCTCCAATTCGACGATGGAACCATCGGCGGTCATGGAGACATCCTTGCTGTGGCCATTGACCGTCATTTCCGCCTCGAAGATGGTCTGTCCATTTTCTTTTTCGGTGGAAAATCCTCGAATGGTTGCTCCCTGACTCTGCGATGCGACCGTCTTTTCGACTGCAGGCGGAAGCTCCGAACGCTTGATTTTCTTTTCCTGGGCGGAAGTGGTGCCCGCAAGAAGGAGGGCGCCAGCCCCCAGTGCTGCCAAATAATATTTCATCATAATTTCTCCTCGACGGGAGTTGCTCCCCACGTCTATGCAAGACTACACGTTGGTTCCTAAATGGAAGGTAAACAGGAATTAGCTACGCGTTCTGTGCGAAGTGGCGGGAGAGTCTGCCGAACGCCGGGCTATTAAAACCAGGTAGAGGCTTTGTAGCGGCGGTATTCATCGCCGAAGCGCTCTTCGAGGACGCGCCCTTCAGCGCGGGCGCGGGTGACCTGCAGGATCAGCAAGGGCACGATGAGCAAGAGCAGATAGGGCCGCTCGAGGAAGAGAAAAAGTCCCGCGACAACGAATGTGCCGAAAAAATAGATGGGGTTGCGGATGCGAGAGTAGATGCCGTGGGTGACAAGTTTTTTTGCTTGGGGCGAGACTGAAAAAGAATTGCCGAGCTGGAAGCGCGCTACGGTGAGAAGCGAGAGGGCTGGAAACATGAGGACGAGTCCGGCGATGCGCATGGGGCTCCAGGGCGGACGCGCGAACTCGTAGATCAGAACTGCGATTCCGACAAGCGGGACGAAAATGACAAAGATAACCCCCAAATTCAGCTTCACGATTAGGCCGGGTCCTTAGTCCCGCTAGCTGGGGTTTCGCCGGTTGGTGCTGCAAAGCCGCCGCAACGTGAGCGCCAACTCTGGCGGAACTTCTCGCGCTCCTCGGGCGTCATCTTCTCCCAACGCTCGTCCATGCGCTGGTCTATTCGTCGCCGCATATTGGAGCGCGGGCCATGACCACTGCCACTCCAGCCTCCGAACAGAATCCGGCAGAGAGCCAGCAGTCCGACAGACTGCCAGAAGGTAATTTGCCGCCATCCGAAGAGCGTCGGCAGGAGCCAGTTCCAGAGACGCATGACCAGTTCGCCGCCAATCCAGATGAAAAGCGCGATCGCAAAGGGGGCCAGAATAGCAATCCCTATCCGTTTCTGAATCTTATTCATGTTGCGCTCCTTATTTGCCCGTATCATTCCTTCGCTTCATTTCTTCATAAACTCATCGTGAATGCTCTGCAATCGTTCGCGCAGATGAAGCACCGCGTAGCGCTTGCGCGAGAGCAGAGTGTTGACGCTGGCGCCGCTTTCTGCCGACAACTCTTTGAAGCTGCGCCCCTCGATTTCATGGGCGACGAATACTTCGCGCTGCTCGAAGGGCAGTTCGCCGAGCGCAAATTCCATCTCATCCAGAAGCACGTTGCGGAAGTAGAGCGCTTCCGGCCCGGCATCGGGCGATGGCAACAGATCTTCGATCCGCAGCTGTTGGCCGTCTTCGTCCTCGAACGCTGCGTCGCTGAAGGACTCCGGCCTCTTCTTGCGGAAAAGGTCCGTGATGCGATTGCGCGCGACGCGAAAAAGCCAGCCGGTCACGTGCTCAATCGGCATCAACAGGCGATTGGCTTCTACCAGTTCGTAGAAGACTTCCTGCACGATGTCCTCGGCGTCGGAGGAATCGGGCACACGCCGGCGGATGAAGTTGCGGAGGCGGGAGCGCTGTTCCGCGATGACTTCGGAGATTTGGCGGTCTTGCTCGGTCATCGAGATGACGCTCAACGGCTTGTCCATCCATTGATGTAGACGAATGGCGGGCGCGGATATTGTAGAGGGATGGTGAGTAGTGGGTAGTGAATAGAGGCAGAGGGGAGAGATCCCTCGTCGTTATGCTCCTCGGGATAGGCACGCCTCGTCGCGCGTCTAGTTAACCATAACTAGTCCCCTCCCCCGGTTTTTCGTAAGTGTTGCTTCTAAAGGGTTTAGCGTCCGCGTAAGTGATTTAGAATCAGCAGTTGGGGGAGGTGATGGAAGCGTTGATTCTAAATGGCTTAGAAGTGCAACAAAATTGTGCAAGTTCGGGGCTTACGAAGATACGAGCTGCCCGGTTTACCAATGCAAGCGCTCACGATTGTGTTTGGCGGCGTTGCGCTGGTTGGGAGAAGCGCACAGGCAGGAGTGCCTGTGCTACCCCCCAAAACAAAAACGCCAGCATGATGCTGGCGCTACCGGGACAAGACGTATTGTTATCCAAGAGCTACTATACGCGGAAAGTAACCGCTAGTCAAGCGAAAAGTGGAAGGCGGAGGGGTTGAGCAGGCGTTGTACCACGCGAACGACAGAGCGATGGGGCGGATTTCTCAAGATGCTCAGGTCGAACGAGTTCGGACGGTCTGATGGTAAGGATTCGATCTGCCGCTCTGGAGTACAGCCGATGACGATGACCGCAAAAAATGAGAGGATGACAACGGGACAGGCTGTAGTCTCACGGGAGGATGGTCAGATACGCTTGGTTGTGGTGAGTTGGCTGGGGGGCTTTCCGAATGAAAAACCTGTTTGAAGCGGCTCGGGTGGAAGAAGTGAAGCAGCGCATTGCGCAGATGAGGCCGGATAGCGAGCGGCAGTGGGGCAAGATGAATCCAGCGCAAGTGTTGGAGCATTGCTCACGAGGGATGGAGATGGCGCTGGGGGATAAGACCCCGCCGCGGGTGTTGGTGGGGCGGCTGATGGGGTGGATCGTGAAGCCGAAGGTGATGGGGAACGACGAACCGATGCGCCGGAATTCGCCGACGGCGAAGGAACTTGTGGTTCAGGATGAACGGGACCTGGGAACGGAACGCACGCGGTTGTGCGGATTGATCGACCGGTTTGCCGCGGCCGGACCGAAAGGATGCACCACGCACCCGCATGCCTTCTTTGGGCGGCTAACGCCGGACGAGTGGGCGATATTGATGTACAAGCATCTGGACCATCATCTGAGGCAGTTTGGGGTTTAGCGCCGGCGAAGTTTGAGCTCGCGTCTGGGCAATTCTGCGGCAGCTGGGGGAAAAGTCAAAAGCCCCACACGCAAAATGAAGCTGTGAAAAAACCCCACATTCAAAATGGCACCCAAAACTCTTCGCAATTAGAAGCCTTACGAGCGATTATTCGCACATCCCTACACATTTTCCTTGCCCAAAAAATTCACGAAAAACAAGGCAAATAGGCTTTTTCACATCTTCAATCGGCGTATGGGGCACCCGGCGTTCAGTCACATTGGAAGGCCGGATTTGGTCTTTTCTGGTTGAGTCTCTTCATTGCTGCCGTGTTTCCTTTGTAGAAGGATCAAATACCCTCCGGCAGCCAGCGCGAGTAGGCCGAGGGTTCCGGGCACGAACTTGATTATCTGTTCTCCCGGAGTTGGCGCTGGCGGAGCCTGGGTTGGGCTGCCGGACTGCAGCGTCGAAAAAAAAAGAATGTATGTCTGCAGTGCGAGAAGCAGAAGTCCCACCGCGAGGAGGCCGCCGCCCTGAGCTCTGGCAAATTGCATAAAAACTCCTTCGTCAAATCAGCTATGTGCTTACGGGTTGAGTCTAGGCCTCGCAAATTACGAAATCAAGGCGGCGCTTAATCTTAACTTTTGGGACTCGCTTTTCGTGGCGTAAACGGAAAGAGTTTCTGCCCGGTGGCTCTCTCGAAGACTTTGGGGTATTGGTTCATGCGGCGCGAGAAGTGCTTTAGGCCTGCCCCCCACCCTCCCTGCACACTCTACCTTTCAAAATGATCATGCTACTCCTTTGCTGGAGGCCGACTCCGTAAAGGCTGTGCAACTCTGCGACACCTGGCGGAATGGTCACAAGCCCCACACGCAAGGTCGGCGTATGGGGCACCCGGCAAGATGGGGCAGTCCTTAGTGATATCATTGCGCATACGTGTTATGGTGCTGAATCTACGATGTCAAATAGGATCGCCAACAAAAACGACCGTCGACCCGAACCAAGTCCATTTCGATGGTTTTTCGGGCACGTCTTTAGTCTTCTCAGGCGACACGGAGCGAACGTGGTCATCTGGTCCGTGCTCGGCTGGACGGCCCATGAAGTCGCGCTAGTGTTCATTGCCTATGCCGGAAAGGCTTCAGTCGCCGATTTGACACTAAGGATTCTTGCGAACGTCAGTGTAGTTTGGTCACTTAGCCTGACTTTGTCGGGGGTTTCGGTTAGTCTATATGTTAGAGAGCGCAGTCTTCACAGAAAGACGAGGGAGCGCCTCACAGCCAGAATCACTGAATTGGAATTAAAAATCGACCCGAAGAGAACCTCCAGCCTGCTTACATCGAAGGGGACGACTAGAAAGGGGGACGAATGATTCGAATTGGGGACCTGGCGCTCGCTGTTCAAGCAGGAATCTGCGTCGTGGCTTTTGCCTTCGTCCTTCTAAAATTTGTCGCTGACGCTCGTCTTGATGAGTTCAGACAGCAGATGTTCCTCATCCGAGATGAGCTGTTCGACTATGCCGCAGCGGGGAAAATAAACTTCGACGAAGGCGCCTACCGCCTTCTGCGTAAGTCCATGAATGGGTTCATTCGTTACGGACACCAGCTAACTTTCTTTCGCCTGTGCGTGACGATGGTAGAGCTAAAGCTTCAAGGCAAGAATTCCGAATCTAAATGGACCGAAGACTGGCACCTATCGCTAGAGAAAGTGCGCGATGACGAAGTGCGAGCTACTCTGGAACAATTTCACGAGCGGGCGATGACGTGTGTTGCTGAACGAGTGATCTTTGGTTCGCCAGCGCTCATATCACTTGTGGTGTGTTCAGTTCCCTTCCTCATGGCCAGATTGGGTTGGCTGAACCTCAAACAGATACGCATTAAAGCCCCATTTTTTACGCTGTCGCACGTTTTGGATACGCGCATCATCGAGAACGAGGCAGCCGCGGCTGCGGTTGCCTAGACACTGTCTACCATCATTGGAGAGCTGATGGACGGCGATTCGGTGAATCGGTCTCTCTCGATATCTGGAATGCTCCGCGACACTGTGGTGCGATAGCCTACCCAAGGAAAATTCGAGATTCGCTAGGTCTTGCACAGCGTCCACAGGGCTGAGGATAAATGGCAAAAATAATTATTGGGGGGACTTGACGAATACAGAAAAGCGGGTATACTTACAAATGGCTCGGGGGTAGCTGAGCCAGCAGGGCATCACAGTCGGGTCGAAGAAGCGTCTTCCAGGGTAAAAGCGAAGGCCAGCAGTAGATCCTATAGTGAGGTTCTTTACGAGCACAGGATAGAAAGAAGTCGAGCATCGCGTGGAATCACCCAAGTGTGGGTGATTGTACCCGGCGCTCGACGCCGGGTTTTTTATTTTGTGGAAGTGAGTAGTGGATAGTGAGAAGTGGGCGGCGTAAAAGTAAGTCCTCCTGCGGTCACGATTCATCTAACACGGAAGCAAAAGCAGAGCTGGAAGGCGAGATCGCGCAAAGCGATCGGGTAAGTCCCGCCAGACAAGTCCCAAGACGTTAATTCGTCGCGGCCGTGAAACGGCCGACTGGGACATTCCGATAGACTCGGAATAAAACGCTCTTTGACAACAGAAAGGCTGGCAAGTCCACGCCGATAACTTGGCAGGGATTACGGTTCCTGCTGGGGCAATGGTGTGGATTATTTACAAGTTTGCTCGAGAATCGAGCAATACTGTGGAAGAAAAGGCGGCTTATTCAAAGGCAGATGTTGGAGGTTGGAAGTGAGGAGTAAGAAGCTCACAGCCAACAGCTGACAGCTGATTTCCGAGGACTACGGAGTCGAAAGCCTGCAACGGATACCTGAAGTGATTTTCCAAAAAAATCATGAGGACTTTTCTCGGCCCTTGCCCGGGTTGGGAGGAGATCGGTTGCGAGGATATATGGAACTGCAGGAATCGGGACGTCGAAAGCCGGATTTAAAAAGCACGGACTAAGCACCGTGTGAATCGCGACGGATGAAAGTCCGGAGCGGAGTCTGACAGAAGACGGATTGAGTAAGTTTTATGATTAAGCTACTAAGGGCGTACGGTGGATGCCTTGGCGCCAGAAGGCGATGAAGGACGTGGCTAGCTGCGATAAGCCTCGGGGAGCCGCAAGCAGGCTTTGATCCGAGGATCTCCGAATGGGGAAACCCGACGGGATGAACTCCCGTTACAGCCCGCTGAATACATAGGCGGGTATGAGCTAACCCAGGGAAGTGAACCATCTCAGTACCTGGAGGAAAATAAATCACAGAGATTCCGAAAGTAGCGGCGAGCGAAATCGGAACAGCCCAAACCCAAGTGCTTGCACTTTGGGGGTTGTAGGACCGCATAAGTAGAGTTACCAAACCGACGGCTAGATGAACCTGCTGGAAAGCGGGGCCATAGAAGGTGAGAGCCCTGTAATCGAAAGCTGATCGGACTCGAAGCGGCATCCTGAGTACCACCGGACACGTGTAATCTGGTGGGAAACTGGGGAGACCACTCTCCAAGGCTAAATACTCTCTGGCGACCGATAGTGAACCAGTACCGTGAGGGAAAGGCGAAAAGAACCCCTGCGAGGGGAGTGAAATAGAACCTGAAACCGTATGCCTACAAGCAGTCGGAGGGCCATGCAGGGACTTCGGTCCTTGAAAGCCTGACGGCGTGCCTCTTGCTTAATGAGCCGGCTAGTTAATGTCACGTGCAAGGTTAAGCGCAAGCGAGCCGTAGCGAAAGCGAGTCCGAATAGGGCGACAAGTACGTGGTATTAGACGCGAAGCGGGATGATCTACCCTTGGCCAGGTTGAAGGTCGCTTAACCGCGACTGGAGGACCGAACAGGTGTGAGTTGAAAATCGCTCTGATGAGCTGAGGGTAGGGGTGAAAGGCTAATCAAATTCCGTGATAGCTCGTTCTCCCCGAAATGTCTTTAGGGACAGCCTCATATGAATTACCACGGTGGTAGAGCTCTGAATGGACTAGGGACCAACTCAGGTTACCGAATCCAATCAAACTACGAATGCCGTGGATAACTGTATGGGAGTGAGACTACGAGGGATAAGCTTCGTGGTCAAAAGGGAAACAGCCCAGATCGCCAGCTAAGGTCCCTAACTGTATGCTAAGTGGGAAAGGAAGTGTATTCGCTCGGACAGCCAGGAGGTTGGCTTAGAAGCAGCCATCCTTTAAAGAAAGCGTAACAGCTCACTGGTCAAGCGGATATGCACCAACAATCCAACGGGGCTCAAGCATACGACCGAAGCTGCGAAATGGTTATTTCTTCGGAAATAATCTTTGGTAGGGGAGCATTGCGTGGAGTCTGAAGGTAGACCGAGAGGACTACTGAACACTACACAAGAGACCCTGCCGGCATAAGTAGCGATAAACACGATGAGAACTCGTGTCGCCGAAAGTCTAAGGTTTCCTGAGGAAGGTTAATCCGCTCAGGGTTAGGCGGGTCCTAAGGTGAGGCCGAAAGGCGTAGCTGATGGATAACAGGTCAACATTCCTGTCCCGCCTGGCGACGTTAAAACGATGGGGTGACGCAGAAGGATAAGAGAGTCAGGTGATGGACGTCCTGATTGGCCACTGAAAGCCGGATTCCGGAGGCAAATCCCCGGGGTCATTCAACGGTGAGAGTGGCGACGAGGTCACACGACCGCAAAGTCTCCTATTTCACGCTGCCGGGAAAATCCCCTAAGGAGTCGACCAGGTGCCCGTACCACAAACCGACACAGGTAGACGAGGTGAATATCCACAGGCGCTCGAGAGAACACTCGCTCAGGAACTAGGCACATTAGTCCCGTAACTTCGGGAGAAGGGACGCCGCAGTAGGGTTTATAGCCCGAAGCGGTCGCAGCGAATCGCGCTCTGCAACTGTTTAACAAAAACACAGCTCTCTGCAAAGTCGAATACGACGTATAGGGGGTGACACCTGCCCGGTGCCGGAAGGTTAAAGCAAGGGCTCAGCCCGCAAGGGCGAAGGCTTGAACTGAAGCCCCGGTGAACGGCGGCCGTAACTATAACGGTCCTAAGGTAGCGAAATTCCTTGTCGGGTAAGTTCCGACCTGCACGAATGGTGGAATGATAGAGCGACTGTCTTGGCGAGTGACTCGGCGAATTTGTGGTTCCGGTGAAGACGCCGGATGCCCGCATCTAGACGGAAAGACCCCGTGCACCTTAACTGCACTCTGGCCATGAGTAACGGATTGATCTGCGTAGAATAGGTAGGAGCCTGTGAGACCTTGGTTTCGGCTGAGGAGGAGGCAACAGTGAAATACTACCCTGACTAATCTGTCGCTCTAACCTACCACCCGAGACGGGTGGGGAGACACGGCCAGACGGGTAGTTTGACTGGGGCGGTCGCCTCCTAAACTGTAACGGAGGCGCCCAAAGATCGGCTCAAGCGGATTGGAAACCCGCTGTGGAGTGCAAGAGCATAAGCCGGTTTGACTGTGAGACTTACAAGTCGAGCAGGAACGAAAGTTGGGTCTAGTGATCCGGTGGTCCCGCGTGGAAGGGCCATCGCTCAACGGATAAAAGGTACGCCGGGGATAACAGGCTGATCTAAGCCAAGAGTTCACATCGACGCTTAGGTTTGGCACCTCGATGTCGGCTCATCGCATCCTGGGGCTGTAGAAGGTCCCAAGGGTTAGGCTGTTCGCCTATTAAAGCGGTACGTGAGCTGGGTTCAGAACGTCGCGAGACAGTTCGGTCCCTATCTGGTGTGGGCGCAGGAGAATTGAAGGGAGTTGTCCCTAGTACGAGAGGACCGGGATGAACAGACCTCTTGTGTACGAGTTGTCACGCCAGTGGCATAGCTCGGTAGCGAAGTCTGGAAGAGATAATTGCTGAATGCATCTAAGCAAGAAGCTCGCCCTAAGATAAGTTCTCCCAAGGTTTAAGACCTAAGAAGGGCAGTCGAAGACTACGACTTTGATAGGCTGGAGGTGGAAGCGCAGCAATGCGTGAAGCTGACCAGTACTAATCGCCCGTTCGGCTTAATCATAAAACTTTCTCATACCGTCTTTGAGGAAGAAGTGACTCGTGATTGGTGACTAGTGACTCGTAAAAGAGTTCGCTGGTTGCGGTTCGAGCCACAAAGAGAAGAACGCCTTCTCTTTCGCAGTGTGTTCGGCTCCGAGCCGAACTTGTAAAGCCAGCCAAATGTAGGTCGCCTAGCGGCTCTGCATAATTTCTGTTGTCGCACTCGCGATCCTCGCTCGGGATGAGCTTGGAATCGGTACGCGGGTTTACAGTTTCCTGGTGATCATACCGCGAGGGTCACACCCGTTCCCATCCCGAACACGGAAGTTAAGCCTCGCCGGGCCGATGATACTGCACGGGCAACTGTGTGGGAACGTAGGTCGTCGCCGGGATTAAAATAGAAAAGGCCGTTCTGAGCAATCAGGGCGGCCTTTTTGTTTTGGCGCGCGGCAGGCGCAGAGCGTTCCGAGGCGGCCGCTGGCCGTTGCGGCACACAAGTCGGCTGCCCGTCACCGTCACCCTGAAACCATGGATTTCCAAGAATCTTCGAGGCTAACGTGAAAGAACTGTCGCTCGTACTGAGGTTTATCCCCCTCGGATTTAGCGCCCTGCTCCCAGTCATTAATCCCATCGGCTCGGCTATGCTGTTTTTGGGCTTTGTCCGGAATTCGGACCACGCCACCATGAAAGAATTGGCGAGGAAAATCTCAATCAATACCATCTTCTTTCTAGCAATCGTACAGATTACCGGGAGTTATATACTGCGCTTCTTCGGAATTTCGCTGCCCGTTGTTCAGATTGCCGGAGGACTTGTCCTCGCGAGCATGGGATGGGGTCTCCTGAACAAGCAAGATGCCGAGACCAGTGCTTCGCCTACGATGCCTGTCTCCGTCACAAGCCTCCAAGATAAAATCTTCTATCCCCTCACGTTCCCTATCACCGCTGGTCCAGGATGCATCGTGGTAGCGCTTACCTTGAGCGCGCACGCCTCCAAGCCTTCACTCGCCGACTCAGGTTTAGCTCATCTTGGCTTGCTCATTGGCACTGTTCTGATCGGCGTTGTCATCTACTTCAGTTATGCGTACGCCGACAGAATAACCGCAAGGCTTTCGCCCGCAGCCGCGCAGGGCATTCTGCGCGTGATTTCCTTCATTCTGCTTTGCATTGGCGGGGAAATCGTGTGGAACGGTATCCGGAGTCTCATGAAGACGATTACTTGATCATTGAGAGGCATGCTGAAACAGAGGTCTCCGTTGACGACGTATAGCTTCCGACGGCCTTGTTGAATGCACAGAGTAATCTTAGAGGGATCACCTTGAGTGTGGACGAGTTTTCTATTTGTCTTCCGCGAAACTCCGCAGTTTTTCCCGACAAACCCGCCGAATCAAGGGACGTGCGGGCGTCAATAATCCTGTGGCCATGGTAAATCGAATGGAAAAGGAATTGCTGAAACCCCGGACCTCTCTCGTGATTGCTTCAGGGAGGTGAGTTCCAGGATTATGATGCCCTGGGCGATGCAGCTCGACGCAGCAACTTCTGCTTTCGGTATTCGAGCAAGGTGAGAATAATTACGATGAGGTCAAACAAAGTCAAGAAAAGCATCAAAAGGGAATGCGTGAGAGCGAACCGGTAGACCTGATAGCAAATAAACGCAGCTAACATGACGATCATAAATGGGTAGGCCCACAATTTGTTCCTGAACAACTCTACGACGAGCACCAGTTTGACCGCGCCGTGCGAGAGAAGATACCAAGAGGCGAAGTGTTGTCCGCCGGCAGCGAAACTCTGAGAAGTATGCAGGAGGTGAGTGGCTATGAAGTCCTGGGGATCTTCGGAGAGCTCTTGGTGCAGAAGGGTTAACACGACCCGATTGAGCGTCTGCGGATCCATCGCTAGAAGCGCGATCCCGCCAATCGTCTCCAGCAATGCGTGTAGCCCTTTGAGCGTTATACTGAGGCGAAAGCTCCGATCGAGAAGTGAGCCCGTCTCAAAGTCGCGCATGAGGGAGTGGTCGCAAGGTCGTCACGGACTAATTGGGTTCGGAGGCGCGAAGACGAAAGCGATCGCGACGTTGGAGACCACCGGCTTGCCTTCGAGCGTCGCCGGTTGAAAGCGCCACTGTTTTGCAGCGCGCAACGCGAACTGGGTGAAACCACGCATGCTGCGAATTACCTTCATCCGTTCGATTTTCCCATGGTCATCCACGGTGACTTGAACCACGACCGCCCCAGCTGCCACGCTGTTGACTGGATACTCGGCATAGCCGACGGAAACGATTCCGGCCGGTGTGTACGCGGGCGTAATCGACTTCGGATTCGAAATCGCGGACGCAAAACTTGGAGGCTTCCACAAACTCACGGGAGGACGAAAGACAAAGGCAACCGTCATTGCGGAAGCTTGGAGTAAACCGTCCTGGGAGGCGGGTTTGAACTTCCAGGACGCGACGGAGGAGGTTGCCGCGGAGGTCAAAGAGGGCACATCGCGCACGGCATCGATTCCGGAAACTTTGCCGCGTTCGGTGAGGGCCACATTGAGGACAACAACACCATCCGCGATACTTTCGACCGGGTACCGGGTGTCGGCAGCGGAGGCGACTTCTGCCGGCTTGAAGGAGACCTGCGGTGACGCTAGGGCTGTAGAGCAGATGAGCTCGGCTGCGGTGAAAAGAGCCGCAGTCAGAACCGTACTCGTGTTACAGAGGATGCGCATTTTAACTGAGCCTGCAGGTGGAATTGTACACCCACTTTTCTTCGGTCGAGCCGTTGTAGGCGTTCAAGAACTCCAATTCCCTACAGAATAAATAGTATGGAATGATTATAATACCGACTGTAAGTTGAAGACTAAAAGATCCATCGATAGGCGGGCTAATCAAAAGCAGCGAGCAGGTGAATGGTGTATAGAATGAAGGATCACCCCTAAGTCGCCGGCAGTTCGTTCAAGGGCTAGCCGTCGGCGGAGTGTGCGGCGGTGGCCGGCGTTCGGGCAGACAGGCGTTCAGACAGAGGCGACTCTAACGGGGGATCACTTTAATCTGGTGATCATACCGCGAGGGTCACACTCGTTCCCATCCCGAACACGGTAGTTAAGCCTCGCCGGGCCGATGATACTGCACGGGCAACTGTGTGGGAACGTAGGTCGTCGCCGGGATTAAAATAAAAAAGGCCGTCTTGAGCAATCAAGACGGCCTTTTTGTTTTTGTGGCTGCTGACATCGAGGCCTTAAGTACGCTATTTCAGACGGTGGATGTTCCTTGCGACTGCACCCTGGGTATTAAATCCAACGGTGAATTCAACGTCGTTCTGCTCGCGCAACAAGCTGGTCCCAGTCGACCGCCAGAAAAACGCCTCAAAGTTGTCTGGAATTGCGATTACGAATCCAATTAAGCCGGCCAGCCGATTCACCCGCCCTTCGAAGAGAATCGGATTGCCGTCCTTATCCCTCCAAACCTCTCGTATCCTATTGCGCTCTTGTCCACTCAGGGAAAGGTTGCGCACCGTTTCAAATACCAGTTTGGCCTGCTCGTACGCACCCTTCGTGAATAGATACGCGCCAAGCTCGACGACAAGTCCAACGTCTCCTTTGTGATGCCTTATCGCGGCCTCATAATGCCCGCGAATAGATTCGAGCGGATAGTTCAGGGTTCTGCGGAGTCGAGCAAGCGACCGTTGGATGCGCCATGAGGTCGGATCGGCTTTCGCCGCTTCCACAGCAACCTTCAGGGCTTCCTCGGGGTCACCTTTTTCTACCTCGAACTTGATCAGCAACTGCTTGAGGCGAATGTCATTGGGATTTTTCTTTGTGACTTTGCGGACGAGTTCAAGGGCCTTGTCAAGAGATCCCATCGACTCTTTCACTTTCGCGAGTTCACCTGCAATCATCGGCGACTCTTGCGTCGCTTCATTGGCGTCTTCTAAAAGAGCCAGCGCGGAAAGGATGCGTTCTTCCTTGTCGACGTGATCTTTACTCCGCTCGATACCCTGCCTAATTATGTTCAGCTTTCCGATGTAACCATACGGATCGGTGCGATCCCTTTGAATTCCATCCTCAAAGAGTTTGTCGGCTTCAGACAGTAAGGCTTGCCGTTTAAGACCGTCAGCGTCTTCGCTGCGGGCTGCAAACTCCAGCGCAAACCCAAGAGTATTTTGGAAAAGAGGGTTTTTAGAGTCGATCTTTACAGCCATTCGCGCGAAGCGGACTGCCTCATCAGACTCTTGCAACTCGCGTTCTACAATCGAACGATGTTGGTAGACGTAAGGATTTCCGGGCAGAATCGTTGCAATACGGTCGTAGAGGGCGCGTCGCTTCGTCGCATCTGAGAAAGTGTTCACAATTTCTCGTCGTCGGGTTATCTCCGTCAAAAGGCGGTAATCTTCTGGAAATCCCGGATCGAGGTTTGAAAGCAATCCATTCAGGACGGCAAATTTGTCGTCGTCGCTCGGCGCAGCAAGAGCAAAGATAATCGATGCGATCACTGGATGCCGCGTCCGCAGTCTGAAACTTACATTGTGTCTAGAAGAACCCGTGCCGCCGCCGCTTATCAGAATCCCTTGTGTAGGTGTCAGTATTTCCGGTCCGAGCTGATCGTAGCGGAGTTGAAGTGCCCGGACTAAGGTCTCGTACCGTACGGCTAGGTCTAGCTGTCCCACAGAGGCTACATATAAATACGCTTGTTTTGCGGATGCTGAGGGTATTTTCTCAAACTCGTTACGCACGATCTTGTCAAAGGAATTCCTTGTTGTGAGCTCGCGGAGTGCCACTAACAATTCTTGATGTGCCAGCGCTGTAAAATGAGATTCCTGTTCCACTCGCGGGGTGCCTGTCAGTTTTTCCAAACAGCCATACTTCTCGAGCGCGTCAAGTATCCTGCCGATTTCCCCAGCCGTTAGAGACCCGAGCTCGATCTCGGTCGGGTTCAACTGTGTCCTCATCGATGCCTTTGCGACTAACCACTGATTCTTACGTTCCTCCAACAAAAGCGTGATCGGCAATTTCTTTTGCTTTATTTCCTCCCAAAACAAACTCAAATCCTTGATGTATTCACCTGCGAAATCAACGAGCACGACAAACCTCTCGGGCTTGTCCACATTGATCAACGGCGTTAGTACGCGCGTATCCAGAGGCGTTCCTGCAACGTGCACGAAAACCGGCACCGCGAAGGCAGCGGCAATGTCGTAAGCGAATGTGTGAAGGAGGGTGGTCTTCCCAGTGCCAGCAGCCCCAGTCACTAACAGGGCGCTCGGACCAACTTCGGGCTCGGCGATCTCCGGATAGACCGCCTCCAGCAACGTTTCGTAGGCATCGCGGTGAGGTGCAACTTGCTCTCGAATATCCGCCCAAGTTGGTTCCGCGCCCTTGAAGAATGCCGACGGATTGCTAAGACCCGTGCACTCGCTGGACCGCAGCAAATAAAAGGAGTCGCCAATTTTTTGAAACCGCGTGGTGGGGTCTAAATTGAGGTACTCAACAGCCTTTCGCTGAAGGAATGGTACGACTTCACACCCTTCTGCAAACCACGTGTCTTTTAGAGTCACTAAGAACTCGGTGGCATCCGCCTTGATTAGTTGGAGATTGTACTTTTCCCTCTAGAACGCCTCCTGCACCGACGAGAAGTCGTGTTGAATTGCATAGCTGAAAGGAAGCGTCTGAACTCCCAATTCTTCGCGGCAATCATCCAAAATTGCCCGGAAGTTGGGATCTGAGAGGCTGTATCCCACGAACAAGAAATTGCGACTCAACAGGTCTGTGCGAAGTCGGCTAAAGAGAGGCTTCTTATATTCTTCATAGAAGTGGTAGTCAGATTTCGTGAGTATCAGTCTGCCGTCCGGCGTATTGGCGAGGTCAACTGTGCCGTGGAGTTTGTAGTAAAGAATATCCGTTTCGTTGAAGGGCGCGAGCGAAGCCGAAGACGTCAGGACGGTTTTCAGCGATCCAGCAGCTTTCACGTCCTTAGACGCTGCCGCCTTTTCGACCAGCATGTCGAAGTTTGTCGTGAATATGACATCCCACGGTAAAGAAACGAGCGCCCAGTGAGCGGCCCCGGCTTCAAAACTGTCGAGCTTCTCGTAAATGTAATCGTTCACAGCCTTGGAACCGAGCTTGTAGTGGGCCATCTCAACTGCTTCGTCCAGTCCGACTTTCGTTTCGGCGCTATTCAGCAAATCCCGGCATATCCAGTTGCTCAGGTCCTGCCCCAGCGGGAATGATTCGCCTTGAGGGTTTTTGATTCCGGCGTTTATACCAGCGCCCAGAAACAAGATTGCTGACCGCTCCACCAGGTGGTCACAAAGATTCCTAACGGAAGACAGCATAATCGAATTATCATCGTCGGGCAAGGAACCTCCAAATGGACACGCCGAAGAGCTTTGTACTTTATACACCGACCTGCCGAATCTCTCCCATCCTGAATGAACAGCGGATCGAAAAGGGACAGGGAGAAGGCACAGGAAGGGGAAACCTGGGGACAGACGGGACGATTCCAGTTGTTGCTAGCGTCAGCATCCATCCGCTCTAGCCCCGTCCTATGGCCAGCTCTGTGCGCCATGCAGAATGCGAAGGATTTCGACCGCCTCCTGCCGGACACGATAAATGGCCAAGTAGGGCAAGCGCACTAGGACGAGTTCACGCGTTCCTGGCTTCCGCCCCATACGCCCGCGCTCGGGAAAGTTCGTCAGTCCGGCCACATTCTCATAAATAGAAAGCGCAACCCGTCGCCCACTCCCGGGACTTCCATGCTGTTCGATGTAATCGCAGATTTGTGTCAGGTCGTGGACCGCTGGCTCCGTCCATCGTAGTCGCATTTACTTGGGATAGCGCCGCTCAATTAACTTGCGGACGTCGTCGTGCTCCACAAACTCACCACGGTCCGCCGCAGTTATCCCCTTCTCGACTTCGCCCAGAAACCACTCATCGTAGCTCAGCATGCGCTCTACCGCTTCCACGACCAAGGCTTCACTGTCGCGCCCCTGCTCCGCAGCAGTGCGCGTCAGCTTCTCTTGCAACGCGGGATCGAATCGTACTTCCATGCGGCCAGACTAAAGATTGGCGCATCCGCTGTCAACTCCCGAATTCTCTCCAACCCCTTCCATCCATGCCGGCGGGTCGTACAGAGACTAGGCGCGGGCGCTCTGCAGTTGGTTTTGACATTTGGGGGTGCCGCGCCCTTCGGTGTCAAGGGTGCGGGTTTTGACCTTGCTTCCTTTTCTAGCGAGTGCGCGGGACTCCGTCTTCTTCTTCCTACTCACTACTCACCACTCACTACTCACTGTCTTTTCCCGTCTCACCAAACTCGCAAATTCCCGCCAACTCCTTCCAACCACTCCACTTCCCTGTCTCACGTTCGAATGATAAAACTACAGTACTGTACCTTGACAGTAATTCAATTCCGCGCTACCATTCCCCATGCTCGCCGCCAACCCCACCTCTATCTCTAAAACCGTCCCCGTTTCTGACCTCGGTGTACTCTGCTTCTCTGTGCTTAGCTCTCCGCATCCTTCCCCCTTCAACCTTAAACTTTCGACTTTCAACTGTTTTTCTCCTATCTCCTTTAGAATCAGCACTTACGAAAAACCAGCACGTAACCCTTTTAGAATGAACACTTCCAAAACAAAGGACTTAAAACTCTTTAGAATCAACACTTACGAAAAAACGGGGGAGGGGTCCCCCCTGGCTCCAGAAGTGGGATTAGCAGAAAGACGCGACCATTTGAGAGCAGTATCAGCCGCCTGCTCGGCTCGTTTCGCTCAGGCGCGGGTACCTGGGATTACAAGACCATCCAGACTCAAAAACGAAGCTTGTGGCGCCGGAGTCAAACTCGCTGTGGCGGCGCCGGACATGACGCGCTGGAAGGCCTCCTGGAAGTGCTCCATTTCGGATTGCGTTCCGACGGTGACGCGAACGTGCGTGGGCCATATCGGCCAGGGACGGCCGATAAAGACATTTTGCGCGGCCATGGCGGCAATGACTTCTTTCGCGGGCCGCTTGGCGTCGAGCATGAAGCAGTTGGAGTGCGAGGGGATGAAGGAATAGCCGTTCTTAGAAAGCCACTGAAAGGTGGCTTCGCGGATGGTGGCGTTGATGTGCTTGCGTTCGGGGACGAGTTGGGCATCTTTCAAGCTGGCCGTTGCGGCGGCCACGGCCGTGATGGGCATGGCATTCCAGCCGGAGAACGCGCTTACTTTTTCCAAAAGCTCCGGACGGGCGATGGCAAAGCCGCACCGCAGCCCAGCCATTCCGTAAATCTTTGAGAATGTGCGCAGGATGATTACGTCTTTGTCAGCCTTAACGAGATCGAGGGCGGAAGAGGCGTCGGAGAAATGAATGTAAGCCTCGTCCACAAGAAGGATGGAATTCTTCGGTTTGTTGGCGAGCAAAAACTCGATGCCCGAATGGCTGGTGAGCGTGCCGGTAGGATTGTTCGGCGTGCAGATATAAAAGACACCCGCATCGGGCGCGGCCGCCAACATGGCTTTCACGTCGTGCGCGTAGGTTTTGGTCAGAGGCACGTTCACGACGCGAGCGCCGGAGATTTTTGCGGCGTGCGCGCCGGCTTCATAACCGGGATCGGCAGTCACGTAACTCTTGGCGGGGGAGGTAAAGGCGAGCACGGAAAAGTGCAGCGGCTCGCTCGATCCGGGGAACGCGCGGACGTACTTGGGATTGAGCCCTTCCATGGCGGCAAATGTTTTTACAAGTTCGTCGGTCAGCCAGAACGAGTAGCGGCCGCCTTGAGTCGCGACGTCATTTACGGCGCCGCAGGCCACACCACAGGGGCCGAGAGGATTCTCGTTGGCGTTAATGAGCACGGCATCTTTGGGATAGGGACCCGACGCGGCGGCGGCAAGCATAGGCTCCGTGACGATACGGAATCCAGCCGCCACGGCTGCAGCGGCCGCGCTGACTTGCAAGAAGGAACGACGGGAACGACAGGCGGGATTTTCTTCCGTTGACATGGTTGGATCTCCCCTATTGCGCTCGCAGAGGGCGAGCTGACTGCACCTAAGCTAGCACGTTCGTGGATTCGTGGGATGCCTTTTTGCATTCATTTTCTTGCTTGCAAGTATTGGAAATAGACAGCCGGGTTTAGCGCTGTTGAAAAGAATCTTGAGAGAAGAAAAGGAGAAAGCGGGTCGCAGTTGCGGCTTCGAACTGAGCTAAAACCTTTGTGTTCAAGTGATTAGAAAGATTTTTCTCGAGGCATATTGTTTATCTCTCAGGATTGCCGTGCAGGCACGCACGCGCGTGGCATGGCATCATACTCTAGGGAGTACTATTGACTGCGCCGGTCCGCCGAAATACCTTGATTGTTTGCTGGACCCGGCCAAGTAAGAAACCCACACGCTGCGAGGTCAGGCATGACTACAGATACCGAAGTAAAAACTGTCGCCCTCTCATCCGGCAAGGCCCTAGAAGAGAGATGGGAGAAATTACGTACCCACCGGCGAATCGTTTCTCGCGTGAAATTCCAGGTCGAATGGGAAGAAGGTTCAGAGCGCCAGCGCGCCAATGGCGTCACTGTGGATGTAAGTAAGTCCGGGTGTTTGGCCGTTGTAGGCGCCGGACTTCCCTTGCGCAAGCTCGTTCGTCTCATCAATCCCACAAGCGGACGCACGGCGGAAGCGCAAGTTGTTTGGCGGGATCATGAGGCCTGGGACGTCGGGCTGGAGCTGGTTAAGCCGGACCCTTCCTTCTGGGGCGTGAAGTTCTAGACTAAATTGCCGGCGGGAAGGCGTGTGGTGGCGATCGGCGCGCTATCCTCTACATCCTTTGTATCCTTGCGCTTCCTTTACAAACTTGCAGACTCTTGAATGCGGGGAATCCGGTCATACTTTTCTTTCGCGGGGTTCACTTCGGCCATTTCTCCTTCGGCAAACTCTTCTGAATGGTTTCCAGATTTTGGAAGCCGTCTTTGATAACCGTTTGCATCACGTTGTCCTTGGTAACCACAATGGGAGTTACAAAGATAGCTTGAATTGTTCTTGCTCCGTCGGCAATGGAAACGGCATTCTTGACCGGAGTACCGGCCGCCAGACTCACGGCGGCTTCCGCTGCCAATCTCGCTTGCAGCTTTATGGGTTTATAGACAGTCATGGTCTGTGTGCCGTCTAAAATACGGATGATGGCGGCGAGGTCCGCATCCTGACCGGACACAAGAACTTTGCCAGCGAGCTTGTGCTCCTTTAATGCCTGAATCGCGCCTCCGGCGGTTCCGTCATTGGAAGCGACCACGGCAGTGATATCGCCATTCGTGGAAGCAATCGCCTGGGACATGATCGCGTAAGCCTCAGCCGGATCCCAATCCTTTGCCCACGAGTCGCTGACGATTTTAATGTCGCCGCCATCGATGAAAAGTTTCAAGGCTCGAAGCTGTCCCTGGCGCAGCGCGCGAGCATTGTTATCCGCCGGCGAGCCGCCGATTAGAACATAGTTTCCCTTCGGAGCGAGCCGTGCGAGCCACGAGGCTTGCAGTTCGCCGATCAGCTCGGCGTTGGCGCCTACGATGAAATCGACATTACCACCGCGCACCATACGCTCGTAGCAAAGCACGGGGATGTGCCTGGTTTTCGCCGCACTCACAATGCGCGCGGCCTTGTCCGCGTCATGCGCGACTAGAACCAGGACTTTCGCGCCAGCATCCATCAGCTTTTGGGATTGTCGCAACTGCAGGTCGTCGTCTCCCTCGGCGGTTTCCACGAGCACTTCGGCTCCAAGTTCCTTGGCACGTTTTTGGAAAATGTCGAGATCCGTTTGCCAGCGCTCGATTTTGAGAGAGTCCATCAAGTATCCGATTTTGAGCGGCGTGGTTTGGGCTGGATTGGTCTGCGCCAGCACCAAGCGAATCGGCGAGGCCAAAAGCGCGGCCATCGAGGCTGAGAGGAAAAATCGACGCGAGAAAGCCATCATAGATTTTGCACCACCGTATAGATAAAACCGTAGCACCGACGAGCCAGGGCGACAATCACAGAACTGCCGCGGGCGGACCAAGAGTAAAGGGGAAGAGAGCGGGTGACCGATTTCGAGACAGCTGATTCCGGGAACGGTCAGATGGCCTGGGGGCGGGGAGAGATGGTGATGCGCTAAGCCCTTCAGCGAAAGGAAGTTAGCCGGCGGCCGCTCCTGGCCCTTCGTTTGCAAGTTTCAAAAAGATGTAGACATTCTACATGCTATGGGTGTAGAATATCTACATCCTGAGGTGAACATGGCTCCACGCTACCAGAACCGCATCGAGCTGCTGCAAGGGACGCTTGATCTGCTTATCCTGCAAACCCTTCGCTGGGGGCCGCAGCACGGCTACGGCATCAGCCAGACGATCCGGACAAATTCGGGAGACATTTTGCAAGTGGACACCGGTTCGCTGTATCCCGCGCTGCACCGGCTGGAACGGCAGAAATGGGTCGCTGCGGATTGGAAGGTTTCTGAAAATAAGCAGCGCGTCAGGGTCTACCGGCTAACGGCCAGAGGGAAAAAGCAACTGGAGTCCGAGCGCTCGCGCTGGGCGCAGGTTTCGGATGCCATCGCGGGCGTGCTCAATCCCGCGAAGAAAGAGAGCGAAGCGTGACATTTTCCTTTTGGCATCGTCAGAAACGGGAAAGCGAACTGGAAGAAGAGCTCCAGAGTCATTTGCAGATGGCGGCGCAGGACCGCGCCGACCGAGGTGAGTCGCCAGAGCAAGCGAAAGGCGCAGCGCGGAGGGAGTTGGGCAATGTCGGCCTGATCAAGGAGGTCACGCGCGAGATGTTGGGCTGGGCGTCCGTCGAACGGCTTATGCAGGATTTGCGTTATGGATTTCGGATGCTAGCCAAATCGCCAGGATTCACAGGGGTGGCAATTCTGACGCTGGCGCTAGGCATCGGAGCGAACACGGCGTTGTTCTCCGTGGTGAACGGCGTGCTCTTCAATCCGTTGCCGTACCCGCATCCCGATCAACTGGTGTGGGTGGCGGAAAGCAAACCGAATTTTGCGACCGGTTCCATCTCCTTTCCGAACTTTCGCGACTGGCAGAAAAACAATCGCACATTTTCCGCAATGGGCGCCTACCGCCCTTACTCCTACAACCTTACAGGCTTGGGAGAAGCCGAACAGTTACGCTCTATGCTGATTACGTCGGACTTTTTCTCAGTTCTGAGCGTGAATCCCCAGATCGGACGATCGTTTGCCCCAGGTGAAGATGAAATCGGAGCAGCTCCGATCGCAATGATCAGCGCCGGCTTGTGGAAACGCAAGTTCGGCTCTTCCCCGGACGCTGTGGGAAAAACTCTCAGCTTGGATGGCAAGAACTTCACAATCGTTGGCGTGCTTCCGGCGGGGTTCGATCTTGGTCTGGGGAGCTTCCGCAATGTTGACATCTACGTTCCGCTCGGCCAGTGGAGCAATCCTCTGCTTCCCAAGCGAGGCGCGGGCCTCGGAATCCATGGCATTGGCAGACTCAAAACCGGCATAAGCATCGCTCAGGCTCGCGCGGACATGGAGGCCGTCACGGGAAGCCTGGCAACCGCGTATCCCGATGCGGACAAGGGTATTGGCGCTGCCGTGATCTCTTTGAAGCAAGAGATGGTCGGAGACCTGCGGCTGTTTCTTTTGGTGCTGCTCGCTGCGGTTGGATTTGTGCTTCTGATCGCTTGCGTGAACGTCGCCAATCTGATGGTTGCGCGTTCTTCAGCGCGCATGCGCGAATTTGCGATTCGGACTGCGTTGGGCGCAAGCCAGGGAAGACTGCTTCGCCAGCTCCTTACGGAAAGCATTTTGCTTTCGTTTACGGGAGGAGTGCTCGGTTTGTTGTTGGCGGCGTGGGGCACCAAAGCTGCGTTGCACCAGTTGCCGGTCAACCTTCCGCGCTCTGGAGAGGTTGCGCTAGACGCGCGCGTACTGATCTTCACGCTAATCATTTCGCTGGCGTGCGGGATTTTCTTCGGGTTGGCCCCGGCGTTCAAGTCGGCGCGTCCGAATTTGCATGACACGTTCAAGGAGGGAGGGCGCGGCGGCAGCGGCGCGCGGCACCGTGCGCAGGGAATGTTTGTGGTCGTGGAAATGGCCATGGCCCTGGTGCTGCTCATCGCCGCGGGGTTGATGATCCGGAGTCTCGGCGCGCTTTGGAACGTCAATCCGGGTTTCGATCCGCACAATGTCCTGGCGTTCGGTGTTGCGTTGCCTCCTTCGATGAATAGTACCGGGCCTGCAGGAGCACGCGCTGCGCTGCGCCGGCTGAATGATGCGCTGTCGGCGGTTCCAGGAGTCACGGCTTCTTCGTTGTCCTGGGGCGCGATACCGATGGACAGCGACGACGAGGACCTTTTCTGGATCGAAGGGAAGCCGAAACCTGCCAGTGAAAATGACATGGATTGGGCCCTGAGTTACGTCGTCCAGGAGAACTATTTGCAGGTGATGCGGATTCCGCTGGAACGCGGCAGGTTCTTCACTGCACGGGATGACGAAAGTGCTCCCCACGTCATCGTGGTGGACGACGTCTTCGCGCGGCAATATTTTCCGGACCAGAATCCGATTGGACAGCACGTTTTTCTGCAAAACAAAGGAGGGCGGGCGGAAATCATCGGGATTGTCGGGCATGTGAAACAATGGGGGCTGGACACGGACGACACGGAATCGTTGCGCGCGCAGCTTTATTTTCCGTACATGCAACTGCCGGACCAGGCCATGGATGCTTCGTCCTGGAGCGGCACTGGCGCATTGGTGCGCTTCGATCCCAAAGTACCGGCAATCGGCGATGCTCTTCGCGCGGCCGTGAGGAGACTGAGCGCCGAGCACGTGATGTATGGAGCGCAGACGATGGACGACATAATTTCCAGTTCGCTCGCCACGCGGAAAGTTTCCATGATTCTGCTCGGCGTGTTTGCGGCGCTGGCGCTCGGGCTTGCTTCCATCGGAATCTACGGCGTCATTTCCTATCTGGTTGGGCAGAGAACGCAGGAGATCGGGATACGCTTGGCTCTGGGCGCAAAACGCACGGACGTGCTGCGTCTGGTCTTGGGAGAAGGCATGAAGATGGCAGCGTTGGGCCTGATGATTGGGCTGGTGGCCGCGCTTGGCCTAACGCGCCTGATGGCGGGACTGCTGTTCGGTGTGAGCGCGACCGACCCGCTCACATTTGCGGCCGTCGCGTTGCTGCTCACGCTCGTGGCGCTCGCGGCGTGCTACATCCCCGCACGGCGCGCCATGCGCGTCGATCCTATGGTGGCGCTGAGATACGAATAACCGGAAGCCCTAGCAGGTTGCTCTTCTCAAGCTTTGCTTTCCAGTCGCCGGTGAAATCCAGGCTCACGTTTCATCCATTGAAACTCTGTATTTGCCGCGTGTATCACGCCAATGCATTGAGATTTTTTCCGGTAGTTCAACGAAAGTGTCTACGGTTTCGTAGCCGGAGACGAAACTTTTTCCGCGGCTAGGGCTGGCGTTTTCCGCCCCGCATTCAAGTGGTCAAAGTTCAGCGCGGCATTGAGCAGGAGCATGAATTCTCCCTGCGTCTCCTGCCGCCACATGGGATTCGTGGCGAAGAGAACGACGTGCCCGCGTCCGACAGGCACGTCGACGATGGCAGGTGCGTCCGCCAATTCAGAAGCGCCCGCGAGCATTCCGCTGATCCACAAATTTTTCTCATCAGCGAAACGCAGCACTACGCGTGGGTAAAGCGACGGTGGCGGAAGAAACGAGCTCAGATAAGACCTCATATCCGGATTGACGTAAAGCTCCTGCTCCGCCCGGCTGCGGTGCACGGGAGCCTCCGGCGCCGTCCACGGCCGGCCCTGTGGAATGTCCGGATCGGTGAGCGAGCCTCTGCCGCTGGGGCGCGAGCCGCCCCCATCCTCGCCAAAAAATCGCCCAAATCTTCCCGCCACGGAAACGCTGAACACCGGCCCCTGATTGAAGTAGATGCCAACGGAATCGTCATAACCGTACATGATCGGGCTGGCCTTGTCCTCGACGGTAGCGCGAGCGATCATCCCTCGCGCTTGCAGTTGATGCGTATCCTTGATGCTCACCGTGTCGGTGATGCCGAGATCGATCGGTAGATGCGTGCTGGGACCGACGGGAATGAAGAGCCCCCCGTCCTCGATGAATTTCTTGAGGTGAGCGACGCCATCGAAGCCCAGTCCGCCGCGGATGTCCGCGGCGTGGTCGACAACGCCGAAGTTCGGTGTCGTGGTTGATTTCTCCCAGGGAATCGGCCCGCCGGATTCGTTGCCGTCCGCCTGCGTACGAGCCGGGATGCCGTTGAGAATTTGCTGCAGGCCATAGAATGTCGGAGGAAACAAAATCACATCGTACTTATCGCGCAGGTTGGGCGTATTGCGAACCGTAATGTCGGAAATGTAGGCGTAAGGCACTCCTGTTTCTTCCAGAGCGAGCCGGAACCAGCCTTCATTTTGCGTGTCCGTCCAGTTGTGCATCAGGGCGATGCGCGGCAGGCCGACTTCATGGCGCGCCACATTCGGCACGGAATCCGCGCTTGTCACGCGGACGCCCAACTCGCGTGCCGCCGCGTTCAGCCGCAAGTCAAGATCGGCAGGATTTCCCTCGAGCGGAAGAATAAAAGTGCCGGGAACGAATTTCTGCCCGCCGGCCTCGAAGCCGTCTTCCGCGGCAAAAAACTTCACGTCCTTCAGCCGAAAACGCAGCGTCGCGAGGTTCGGCTCTCCGGTGGCGTTGATCACGTAAAATTTTGCCGCTGCCGCCGCTTTGCCTTTTTCCGAATGCGGAGGAATCACGCCGCCGCCATCGAACTTCGCTGCCGTATCCACCAGCGTCATCGGAACCTTGAGGATCGCTGCGTCCGTGATGCGCACGGTTTTTACGTTGCGCAAAGGCCCGAGCGTCCAGCCCGTGTCATCGTAAGGGCGCGGGTCGCTCGTCGAATAATATTGCGTGTCGAGCAGCATATCCGCCATGCGGCTGTAGGGCTGGTCCATCCGAATGATGTAGCTGCCCAGCGGAAGCTTCGCGCTCTTGGCTTCTTCCGGTTTTTCTTCGGCTGGTTCTTCTTTGGACTTGCGGGATTTCTCCCTTTTCGTTTTGTCGGCGTCTTTACTTTCCACCTTGGCGTCGGCCTTTTTATCGGCGGACTTCGCAGCGGCGGGCGGAGTTTCTTTTATTTCAAAGTCTTCTTCGAGTTTTTGCACCTCGACACCCTGTCTCTGCAGCAAATTCGCCAGTTGTGCGGCCAGCGCAGGACGCCTCCCGTCATTCACGATGGCCCAAGCCGCCGGGCCTTCTGTCGTTGCTTTCGCAACAGAGCGTTTGCTCTTCTCGTAGAAATCCTTCAAGAGTTCCTGCCCGTGCTGCGCGGCGTAGTCCAGCGAAAGAAGCACGCCGCTTTCCTCGAGGTTGGTGTTGTCGCGCAACGACCACATCACTTTGGGTAGCGGCGGGTTGGGCCGGAACCACGTGCGGCTCGTCGCGCTCGGCGGCAGTTCGGCTTCCTTCGTTTCGGGAGTGCTATTGCCGTAGGTTTCGTAGAAGCGTCCGATCGAGTTGTGCCCGTTCGCCACATAAAACATGTAGTTGGGCGCCCAACCATCATAGAAGCCATGCGTCCACACCCCGACAATCCCGCGCTCGGTGAGCCCTTGCACATCGTTGTAAGCGAACTTCTGCCATTCGCTGATCACGATTGGATCGAGCCATGCGTTATAGGGTCCTGTGCCCGTCGAAACATATAGATAGGGAATGGACTCGTGCAGATCGTGGAGCACTTGCGGATGCCAATAGAAGAAAGTCTGCATCATCATCTGCGAAAGCTTGAGGCCCATAGCGATGCCGTCGCGGTTGTTGTCGTGCTGAACGTAGTGTCCCCAGTAAACGAGATCCGGCTGCGGCTTGTCGGGATTGGCTTTCTTGTAATTCCAGGAGTCCACCATGCGGTCGTGGCCGTCCACTTCGACGACGGGGGTAATCAGAAAAATGGCGTTCTTGCGGATGTTCTCGATGAAGGGCGTATTTTCCACGGCCAAGCGGTACGCCAGCTCCATCAGCATTTCCGGCGATCCCGTCTCGGGCGAGTGAATCGAGCCGGAAGCCCAGTAAAAGGGCTTTCCGATCGAAATAAGCTGCTTCGCATCGGCATCGTTAATCTTGCGTGGATCGGCGAGCTTGGCGGTGATGTCGCGCAGGTGGTCGAGTTGCGCGATGTTGGCTTCATCGCTCACGGCCACGAGCAGAAAGTCGCGCCCCTCTTCCGATTTGCCCACGCGGAAGACTTTCACTCGCGGGCTGGCCTTGGCGAGCTCGTCGTAATAGCGATAGATGTCCTTCGAATAAGTAAGAAAGCCTGGTGCTCCAACGATGTGGCCGAGGATTTTGTCCGGCGAAGGGACCGAGGCGGAAGCCGGGAGATGATCGACAAGGTTGGTACTGAAAAATGGCTCCGTCGTAAACTCATGAATTTTCTTTCCATACTCTTCGTCGTTGGCCGCGGTGCCCTGCGCACCCGCAAGCGCGGCCGTGAAACTGACGACAAGAAAAGTGGCGACCGTGGGCAACCAGATTTTCCGCAGCAATTTGCGCCCCGCCGCACTGACTTCACAAGAGTTCCCACCGTGACTTCTCATCATCGCCTCGCTTTTGTATTTTTCCCGGCAGCCAACCGTCCGCCGCTCCATGTGACGGGCTGCTCGCAACAAACGTTTCAGCCGGTTTGCAGAATACCTTTATCACCAAAGAACCGGGGTAGCATAATGCTTCCTTAGCTTCGAGGGAAGTTGGAGGACGGAATGGCTGACGCGGCGGGACTTCAAAAATCCGTGCTGATCACCGGCGCAACGGACGGCTTGGGCAGAGCCACAGCACTCTTGCTGGCGGAGCGCGGGTATCGAGTTTTTGCCGCGGGGCGCTCGGCGGAAAAACGAGCCCAGCTCGATAGGCTGGCTCGCGAGCAAAAGCTGCCCCTTGAAACTCTGGAGCTGGACGTCTGCGATGATGCAGCGGTCCAGCGTGCAGTGGCAGGGGTTCTCGCAAAAGCGGGCGCGATCGATATCCTTATCAACAATGCCGGCGTCAACTTCACGGCTGCCGTCGAAGACCTGCGCCTCGAGGACTGGCGCCGCCAGTTCGAAACGAATTTCTTCGGCGTTTTGCGCGTCACCCAAGCCGTGGTCCCGCACATGCGCGAACGCAGGCGCGGACGCATCGTTATGATGAGCTCCGTTTCAGGTTTCGTCACTGCGCCGACGCAAGGCGCTTACAGCAGCAGCAAGTTCGCGCTCGAAGCCATGAGCAATGCGCTGCGTCTTGAACTGCATCCCTTCGGCGTACAGGTAATCCTGATCGAGCCGGGTTACATCGTGACCGGCATCCAGCAAGCCGCCTTGGAGCTCTCCAAACCTTACCTGGATCGAATGAACGCAGGCCCTTATGCTCCTCTCTATGCTCGATTTTTCGAGAGCGTTAAAGGCAGCCGCGCCAAATCGAAAACAACGCCTGAAGACTGCGCGCGCGTGATCTTGCTGGCGATGGAAGCCCCAAATCCCAAGCTCCGCTACCTTGTCACGCAGTTAGCAGTAGTCGCGAAATGGTGTAAGCGTTTATTGTCAGATAAGGTCGTAGACGCCATCTTCCGCCGTAGATTCGGAATTGTCCGCGCGAAATAGCCCGCGGCAAGCCGAGCAAACGCAAGCGCCACCGGCAAATTTCTTACGGATTCGAGACTTGGAAGGAAAGGCTGTTCTCTCGCAGCTCCTGCCATTTTTTGGACCACGCCTCGTGAACGGGGCTCTCGGAATAGTCGGCGGCAGCTTCCGCGCTCGTGAACTCAATCGCGTACACGCCGCTGAAGTCTTTCAGTTGGTTGCGCTCCGTCTTGATCCAAATATTCTTGATGCCCGGAATTTTTCCGGCCATCCCCTTGATGCCGTTGAGAGCATTCTCGCGATCGTAATTCGAGGTCGTGTCTTTGAACTTGTAAACCACGATGTGCAGCACCGTTTTTGGCTGGCCGAACCGGTTTTGTCCCGCAACGCTCCGAGCATGCAGCGAACCGGCCGCGGTCCCCGCGACAAATAAAGCCGCGCCCAAAGCGATTTGCGTCATGCGTTTCCTGGTTGATGTCATATCGTCCTCCCATCATTGGTACTCAGCCAGTCTATGAAATGCATGCCGTGCGAGGCAACTTGCCGCAAGCGTTGCTGGGGCATCCTCGTGTTGCTCCACCTGCCAAACTGTTTGACGAGCCTGCGTTGCGACCGTTACGCTGCCAAAGCGCGCTACTCGAGGACGGGATGGATTTTTCGCCAGAGGACTTGCCAGCCGAACAAACGCAGCCGGGAAAGCTGGCGCCGTTCCCGCAGCTTTGGGTCGGCTATCTTTTAGGCTTCGCCACCATTGTTGCGGAATTCGCCGCGGCACCGCTCCGCCCGGAAATGGCCAAGGACGAGTTCCCCATTCCGCCTTTGTACCTTTTTCTCGTGATGTTCGTTGGAGGCGTCTACTGGCTTGTTTGCGTATATCGGTATCACGTGGTGATGCAGCACGTACCCGGCTGGAAGCACCCTATTTCCCCGGCGCGGGCCGTCGGCTTCCATTTTATTCCCATTTACAACTTCTACTGGGTTTTCAAGTGGCCGCAGGAGATAGCCCGGTTCGTGAACTGGAGATCCGGGCAGCCGCTTATGAAACCCAAAATAGTAGGCCTCATGGTTTTTGCGGCATTCATCTTACGCTTCTTGTTTGATCCCGGGCTCGGGCTGATTCTGCTTTTTCTCTCTGCTTCTTATGTCTCTGGCTGCCTCCGCCGGGCCTTTGCTTTGCCGCCGATGCCGACGGTGAGCGCGCCACCTGGGGCGGAATAGGTTTGCATAAGGAGCGAAGGCAGGGCGCCCGGCAAGGACGAACGCGTGCGAATCCGGGATTTTTACGACGGCGTGGAATTCAATTACAAACTCATGCTGGCTCCGGCAACGGCCAGATAAACTATTTCCTCAGCAAAAGAAATGGCCCGGTGAAATTGTCTTCACCGGGCCGTGTCTTTCCAGTTTCAGGATCTATTTGTTGGGTTTGTTCGGCCGGTCGCCGGTCTTTGGATCTGCCGGCGTGGCGGCGCTAGCCGCAATCGGCTTGCCGGCATCACTGCCGTACCGCGTCAGATACGGCATAAACGGCGTCAGCTCAAACGGCATCTTCTCGCGCTCCGCGATAGTGCCCACCGGCTTGCTCTTGATTAAATCGAGCTGGTCGTTCCACGGATTCACTTTCACGCGGCCCCCAATCGGCAACGCCGCTATCATCTGCGGGTTCTGTTTGGGATCCACGGTAGCGGACGAATTCAGGTCGGCGATCACCCCGACGCGGTCTCCAAGGTGCGGGCTGATCAGGTTCGGGATCTGCTTCGCGCGCGTTTCCAGCGCCGTCAGGAATAGCCTCGCGTTTCCAAGCTGGTTCTTGTACGGCGAGTTGCTGAGCAGCTTGCTAGCTTCGACGTTGGCAGCTTTTTCTTCATCCGGCGTGCGTCCAAAACCAAAGTGGCGGAACGTCTCCTTATCATCGACCAGCAACTGGTCGAAGAACGCGAAGTTGGAGTCCATCCGGTGGCCAAGAATAGCGTGGCTCAACTCATGCGCGATAATGGTCGCGAGGCTCGCTTCGTCCGGCAGAACATCAATCAGTCCGCGGCTCAGCACGATGGTATGGCCGACCGTGTAAGACTCCAGCGTCGAGGTCAGCATCACGCGGCAGCGCACGTCCGGCTCCAAGTCGATGTTGTTCGTCACTTCGAGGTTGTTCACCACCGTATCGAGCACTTTGTCGACTTCACCCTTGGGCGCGATTAATCCGATGCGCTCCAGCCGGTCGATCACATTGTCTTCCGCCTGCCGGTCCCATGAGCGCTGCGCCTGTACCGGCGTTAGATCGTTCGCGGTTTTCGTATCGTCCTGCACCGGTGTTTCGACCAGAACCCTGCTGAGTTCCTGCTCCTGCTGCGCGTGCCCAAGGTTGTATCCCCACAGCCGCGTCTGCGCCTTGAAGTCCAGCTTCTTGGTCATCGCATAGTGGAGATCCTTCTCCTCGCTGTAGACAAACGACGGCAGCCACATCCCCGGCTGCACGTTGCTGCGCCAGCTGTCGAAGTGAAAATACCAGCTCGAGTGGCCCCCTCCGCTGTACGCGCCGTTGAATCTCACGATGTTAAAGTCCTGGTCCTCGACCCAAATGCGCCCGAGGAACCGGCCCTTTCCGGATTTTTCCTGCGGCGTGACGTCGAACACCAGGCACCGCACTTCGCCAAGAAATTCGCGGCGCACGTAGTCAAATTTGTAGTGCTGCTTGTCGAAACCGTTCGTGTCGACGAAGATCATCTGCAGGAAGCCGTCCGGCAGGAATTGCATCGCGAACGAAAAGAAATTCCCAATCGATCCGAAGATCTTCTTTCCCTTGCTCTGTGCGTCGCTCAAGCCTACTAAAGCGACACCCTTTGAGAAATCGGCGCGACCCAGGAAATATTTATCGCCTGCGGGGACGTAGCCGAGCTCTTTGTCGGGTTTGAGGTTTTGAATATACGTCTCCACCAGCGGCGAGTACTGCCGTATCTGCTGGTTTAGACGGTTTTCGTTCGTGATCACCCGGTCGATCACTTGATCCATCGTCCGCGGCTGCTGCGGTTCTGCCGGTGCAGCGTTGGCGACGGCCCCGGACGCACCCAAGACGAATCCGAGGACAACTGTAGCTAGCTTACGCATTTCTCTCTCCCCTCAGTAGGCCAGGCGGAACTGAATCCGCACGCGTGCCGGAAAATCGACCGGCTGGCCTTCGCGTTTTGCTGGCTTAAACTTGATCTGCTGGGCCGCACGGACCGCGGCCTCATCGAGGCCGTGACCCAAACCACTGATGACGCGATTCACCTTCACGGTGCCGTTTGAGAGGAACACCATGTCGATGACCACGTCGCCTTCCAGCTTAAGACTACGCCCTTCCGCCGTGTATTCAGGCTTGGGTTTGTCCAGGATGTCAACAGGCGTGTCTATCGGTCCTTCGGCTGCCGTCTTTTTCTTCGGCGCTTCCGCTACCGTTTGGTCTCCAAAGCCCGAAGATTGCACTCTTCCTTGTTTGCCGCCGCTGGGCGGCGGGTTTGCGATGCCATTACCAAAACCTGTGCTCGCCACCGTTCCGCGAATTCCTTTGGCGCCGCCCGTGCCGTTGCCGTAGCCTTCCCCGCCCGGTAATGCCGGCGAGCCCAGCCGGTTTACTGTTGTCGCGTGCTTCGGATCGCCCTTGCCAGGTATCCCCTCCGGGTCGCCAAACCCGCCAGTCTGGACCTTCTCGATCGGAGCCTTCACCGTCGCGGGCGCAGCGCTCCCCGAATTAATATTGTTCAGTTTCACATCTTCTCTAGGGCGTTTCGGCTGATCTAATGTCGTATCGAGCTTCGCGGCTTCCAGATGCGCTTGCATTTCCGGCGCAAGCGCTTCTAGTTTGCGCACCTTGGGCACCACGGCCTTTGGTATTTCGAAGATGTGAGGTTTCTTGGGATCAAGCTTTACGGGCTCGACCACTTCCGGTTTTGGGGGTGGCGTTTTCGCCCTCACCGCCTTCGGCGGCGGAGGCGGAGGAGGAGGCGTAGGAACCTCCGTGAGCGGTGTCGCTATCTGCACCATTTGAAAGTGCAGGGCCGTCTTCAGTTGGTCCGGATATAGCAGCGGGATCAAAACGCAAAAAATCACCAGGCTAACTTGGAATGCAGCGCTGACTCCGATGCGGTCCCAGCGAGGTTTCGAGTCCGGCAGAAGCGCGAGGCGAGCGGCTATAGGCTTCGTTCCAATTACCGCCTTCCACGCGTCTGCATTGGGTAGTTGACGCCGATTCGCGTCCAGGCCGACGCCCAACCGCGTAGTTCTTTTTGGTGGATCTGCAAGCATCGTTGTCATCCGCGTGCCGCCTCAGGTAATTTCGTTCCAGGGAACCTTGGACTTCTAGGAAGGCCTAGCGGTCTCAAGTTCGCCAGTTCATTAGAACGTGCGCTTTGTCAGTACAAGGGTACTTACGGGGCTGGGGGTGTCCGAATAGGACTTTCGTACTAGCGTCGCGAAGTCGCTAATGGTCCCGCGAGCGCCCGGTTTGCACCCTTCTGCTAACCCGGCGAGGCGGTTCTTGTTGCGGGGTTGGGCGCGCAACCCGTATAGGATACCGCAATCCGGCCCCTTAGTGTCTGTACTTTTAGCAACAGGTCCTCTCAGGCTGGATTAAACTCTTTAGGATGCCCACAGTACCCGCGGCGTTGGATGCTGAGCAATACTGTAAACACCTGAATTATCAATGAAAGAAGACACCCCATACCGATCGCAAGCGAGAAAGCCCGCTGGCCCCACCGCCCAGGCTCAAGCACCGGGGCTGCCCTCCGCCAAACTAGATTGGCTTTATGCGCGGTCCAAAGCCGCGCGCTGGTACCTCTCACGGGCCAGCTTTACCGCTTCCCTCGAGCGCAGCGCGGAGAAACGGCTGGCCAGCGGAAGTCTGTCCCCGGATAAACTCGATGATTATTTCAGCGCCTTGCACCTCGAGGATTTGGCCATCGCCACCGCTTGCATCGAAAATTGCGAAGCTGCGTGGGAGCATTTCTTCGCCGTGTATCGCGGCTATCTGCGTTCCGCCGCCGCCGCGATTCTGCGCTGCAGCTCAGCCACTCCGGAAGCTTCTGAACTCGCGGATTCCTTATTTGCAGAGCTCTACGGGCTGGAGGATGGCCACCGCCGCGAACGCTCTCTTTTCCGCTATTTCCACGGCCGCAGCTCGCTGAAAACCTGGCTCCGCGCTGTTCTCGCCCAGCGCCACATTGACGCCATCCGCGCCGGCCGCCGTTTTGAATCTCTCGACGGCGAAGAGCCGAACTGCAGCGCTCCTCAGAATCTGGCGCGTGTTTCCGCTCCGGTTGCCGACCCTCACTGCGAGCGCTACATCGCACTTTTCGTCCGTGCACTTCAAGCCGCTCTTGCGGCTCTCGATTCCCGCGATGAACAGCGTTTGCGTTTCTACTATGCCAAGGAGCAAACACTCGCCGAAGTTGGCAAGCAGCTAGGCGAGCACGAGTCCAGCGTCTCGCGCAATCTGGACCGCATTCGTCTCGCCCTGCGCCGCACCGTCGAAGAGACTCTTCGCAATGGCTTCCCCGCGGTCAACGGCTTCGCGGCCGATCCTGGACTCAGCGACGCGCAAATTTCTTTGTGTTTTGAATATGCTTCCGCTAACGCTTCCTTCGATCTCGAAAAACTCCTCGAGCGCCGCAGCGGCCCAAGTCCCGCTGCTGGGAGGCCAGATCCATGACGCTCCGGCCCACGAAACTCCTCTGTCTTGGCGGATGCAAGAAACCCGCTAACCCTCGTTCTAAGAAAGGAGAAATCCATGGCGCACGATGACCGCGATCGGAATTTTGAAAAAGCGCTCGCCCGCCATCTGCGTTCTTCTGCTCCCTCGGGAGTCGAGGCCAATGCCCTGTCCGGAGCGCCGCTAGAATCCTGCCCCGATCCCGAAACTCTGGCCGCCTATCACGAGAAGGCGCTTTCTTCTGGCGAGCTGATCCTTTGGAAGGAACACGTTGTCGCCTGCAGCCGCTGCCAGTTCGTTCTCGCCCAACTCGCAGCGACGGAAAAAATCACGCTCGATGCCTCCCCCGCAGAGGACCCGCTCTTTAGCAGCGAGCGTGCTCCTTCCCGCAAACAGCGCTCCCTCGATTCACAATCCATCGGCAGTGAAAGACGCTCCCCGAGTTGGCGATGGGTCTTGCTCATTCCTGCTGGCGCCATCGCCGCGGGACTTGTCGCTTGGGTTTCCTTGCAGCAACCCAAGCCTTTGCAGGTCTCGCCATCTTCGCCCGTCGAAGTAGCCGAAAATCGGTCCACACCTCCGCTTGACTCTTCTTCAAAGCCCAGTCTCGTCGCTCCGGCGGAACGCAAGGAAAAAGATCAACCTGCTGCCCCGTCCGCTGGAGCTGCCGCCGGCGGCGCCTTGCCGGATCGCGATGCCGTGGCCAAGGAGCTCCACAAGCAAACGCAAGCAGCCCAACAAACTCCTCATGCCTACACTACGAAGACCGCTCCCGGGCCTGCCCTGAGCATGCAAAGGCAAGAACAACAACAGCGACACGCCTCGCGCATGGTTGCCGGTTCCTTGGGCGGAAGAATCGTCGATCAAAAGAAACTCGACGCGCAGGCTCCAGCCAGAATTTCAGAGAACGCCAAGTCTGTGGCCGCTCCGCCGGCTCCAATGCCTCCACCACCTTCCGAACCCACCTTCCTCGACCAGGGCGCCATGGCAACTCCCTCACCGAGTCGCGTGTCGCCAGCGTCCCCTGCCCCATCATCGAATGTCGCTGTACCCAAAGAAAAATCTGCCAACGCGGATGCCATTTCGTCCATGAGCGAAACCGTCGAAGTTTCTTCTGAGCCGCAAACTCCTGCGCGGGCAAAAGCCATGATGCTTGCCGGTGCGTTGCAAAACCCCCATGTCTTTGTGGCCCCGGACGGAAAGCATCTCTGGCGTGTTGGGCCAGCCGGCTCTCTCGTAACTTCGAAAGACAGGGGCGCCAAGTGGACGCTTCAAACCAGTGGCGTCAACACGGATCTTCTGGCCGGCTTCGCCGTTTCCGCTAAAGTTTGCTGGGTCGTCGGCAACTCCGGCACCATTTTGCGCACCACCGACGGCGGCGCGCATTGGACAAAACTGGACTCGCCGGTCACGAACGACCTCACTGGCGTTCGCGCCACGGACGCTTTACACGCTTCGATCTGGTTTGTGGCGGACCTACAGACGGGTCTCGTCAAAACGTATCAAACCACGGATGGCGGCGCGACCTGGTCTGCGGCTCCCGGCCAGTAGTACACGGCAGGCATCCGCTCCCGCCTCTTGCAAGGAATTCTCGCTCCGTCGTTCTAAGCTCGAAGCTAAATCTTGATCGAGGTGCACATCATGGAAAACCGCAAATCAAAATGGCAGCGCCGCCTGCCCTGGGTCCTCTCGGCCACCGCCGCTCTGTTGGCCGCCGCTGCGTTCCTTTACCCGGCTTGCCGCAGACAACAGGTCTTCGCCGCGCAGGATAGACAAGAGAAAGAAGCGCCCCGCTCCACGGCGCCCGATCAGTCCACCAGCCTCAACGATCAGACCGACCTGAACGTCACTGTATACAATTCGAATATCGCTCTTGTCCGCGACGTCCGCAATCTCACTTTGCCCGACGGCGCCTTCCGCCTCAAATTCATGGACATCGCCGCCACCGTCAATCCCGCCACCGTTCATTTCCGCTCGCTCACCGATCCCGATAAGCTCGGCGTCATCGAGCAAAATTATGAATACGATCTCCTCGAACCCGCCAAGCTGCTTCACAAATATGTCGGCAAGGAAGTCACTCTCGTCCGCACCTATCAGGACAGCGGCACCACCAAGCACGAGGAGATCAAAGCCACGCTCCTCTCCGATAACAACGGCCAAGTCTGGAAAATCGGCAACGAAATCGTCACCGGCACCTACGCCGAAAGCTACCGCTTCCCCGATATTCCCGCGAATCTCTACGAACGCCCCACGCTCCTCATGTCGCTCGAAAATTCCGGTCCGCGCAAACAACAGATCGAAGCCTCCTATCTCGCCAGCAATCTCTCCTGGAATTCCGACTATGTTTTGACCGTAGCCCGTGACGACAAAGCCGCCGACCTCGACGGCTGGGTCACTCTCGTCAATAACAGCGGCACCGCCTTCCACAATGCCCGCCTCCAGCTCGTCGCTGGCGATCTCAATCGGCTGCCGGCCAACGCCCAGTACGGCGTCGCGCGAGAAATGATGATGGCCAAAGCCGCTCCTTCCGCTCCTCAATTCCAGCAGGAAAGCTTCTCCGAATATCATCTCTACACCCTCGGTCGCCGCACTTCTGTCGAGGACAAAGAAACCAAGCAGATCAGCCTTCTCCAAGGCTCCGGCGTCCCCGTCCAAAAAGTCTTCGTCGTCAACGGCCAGAACTACTACTATCGCAGCGCGCAAGCTCCCGGCTCGCCCATAAAAGATCCGGTGATGGTCTATTACAAATTCAGGAATGAAGCAAAAGCCGGGCTAGGCATGCCGCTGCCCGCCGGCAATGTTCGTGTCTACCAGAAAGATTCCAAGGGCGGAATCCTCTTCGTCGGCGAAGACCGCATCGACCACACTCCCAAGGACGAAAACGTCACCGTGCACATCGGCAACGCTTTCGACGTTGTCGCCGAGCGCAAGCAAACCGACTACAAACGCATCGACACCCACACCTGGGAAATGGAATACGAAATCACCCTGCGCAACCACAAGGACACGCCGATCACCGTGGAAGTCAACGAGCCCATCGGCGGAGACTGGGAAATGCTAAATTCCTCCTACAAATTCACCAAAACCGCCGCCTTTGCCGCCCAATTCAATGTTCCCGTGGCCAAGGACGGCACTTCCGTCCTCAAGTACCGCATCCGCGCCCGTTGGTGAGGCAAGATGTGATATATGATTTGTCTTGACTTGAGCGACAACCTTTGGTACTATTCTTTTTGGGTAATTCCGAAAATTGTCAAGAGCGGCAGCCAGTCTGCCGCTCTTTTCTTTCTCAGGCGCAGCAGTCCACCGATCCTATCCCCCAGAGTCCCGGTACTCGCCGTGACCCAGGTAGACGCTGGGTCAAAGGACCGCTGATCCGTTCCTCAAAACTCGTCACGGAAGCCAGACATCAGGCCGAGAAACACCCGGATTTGCGCAAATTTTAAGGAACGCTAAGTCTTTTAGAAACAACACATACAGGATCGTCCGTAAATGTTGTTTTTAAATGGTTTACAGAAATCCTGAATCCTTTAGAAGCAACACATACAGAAAAAGGGGGGGCGGCGTCGGTTACAGTCAACCAGGAGTTCGTCACCTGTAGGGATGCGATACATCGCGCCCTCTCCCGTCAACTCCGGCCAGAGTCTTTTCCTCACTCTGCCTGCGCAACAAATATCATTTCCGGCGATGTGTCCGCCAGCGGTGACCGGTCAAAATCCCCGTACACCGCACTCACCCGAAACCCGCATCGCGCCAGCAAATGCTCCACTTCGTACCGGAAGAAATACCGCAGCGTCCACGCAAACACGAGACGCTCTTCCTTCCCCTGTGCATCCGTCACATAAAAAATCATCTCCACGTCATTGCGTTGCTCAGCTCTATGAAATGCCACCACACGCTCCGCGATTCGGACGCGCCGCCCGTCCGGCATCGCGTACTCCGTCATCGAGCCCTCTTTCTGATACGCCGGATCGTGCATGCGTTCCGGGTCCGTCTGGAAAACATCCAGAATCAACTGCCCGCGACGTTCTCCGCGCCGCCGTCCTTCTGCCCAAAGATGTCTGCGAACGGACTCCAGGCACGAAATCTGCGCATCGATCTCAAGAAGATGTTGCATCGGACGAAAGGGAATGATGACCACGCGGAATTTTTCGCTGAGATCGAACCGCGTCATATCTCCTTGTACTAAATGGACTCGTTCGCGCGCCTCCGTCCGCAATTCCGCCCGCTTCTGGTTGCACCGCTCCAGCATCCGCTCGGAAATGTCCAGCCCCGTAACGCGATGCCCCGCCTCAGCCAGTGCCAGCGCAATCCGTCCCGTCCCGCAGCCTAGCTCGAGCACCGGGTCGCCGTATTCGTGCACCGCATCGCGGTAAAACGCAACATCCCGCGTTCGCCCGCGCACAATCGGCGACTCGTCGTAATAATCCGCAATAAATCCATCGTAAAGCGCTGAACTCACGAGCCCTCTCAATCCAAAACTGGACGGCCCACTGCTCACTATTCACTACCCACTACTCAATTACGATCGCATCCGCCTCAATCTCCACCAACATCTCCGGCGAAATCAATTTGCTCACTTCCACCATGCTCGTGGCCGGCCGGATCGTTCCAAAAAACTCGCCGTGTGCTCGCCCGATCAGTTCCCAGTGCGCAATGCTAGTGACGAAGATTCGCGTCCGCACCACATCTTTCAGTCCCGCTCCCGCCTTCACGAGTGCCGCCTCGATGTTCCGGATCGTTTGCAGTGTCTGCGCGTACGCGTCTCCCACTCCCACGATCTTGCCATCCGGCCCCGTCGCCGTTGTCCCCGAAACCGCTATCACGTTTCCGATCCGTACGGCCCTCGAGTAGCCCACGATCGGCTCCCACGGCGTCCCGCTCGAAATATTCTCCCGTGCCAATTGCGCCTCCTTCGCCTCACCTTCCTGTGTCGCTGCAAGGCTGCATGCTAAACTGAAAGAATTATGGCACAGCCCAAGCGCGATGTTCTCGCCGGGCTGCGCCCCGGAAAACTTCATGCTATGTAACAACATCCTCGAAGCCGTTGGCCGCACGCCGCTCGTGCGCCTCAATCGCATCAATCAAGGCCTCAAGCCGCAGATCTTCGTCAAAGCCGATTACACCAATCCCGGCGGCTCGGTGAAAGACCGTATCGGCATCACCATGATTGATGACGCCGAAAAGCGCGGCCTCCTCAAACCCGGCGGCACCATCATCGAAGGCACGAGCGGCAATACCGGAATGGGTCTCGCGCTCGTTGCCGCCGTTCGCGGCTATAAGATGGTCTTCACCATCACGGACAAGCAATCCAAGGAAAAAGTCGATCTTCTAAAGGCTCTCGGCGCCGAAGTCATCGTCTGCCCCACTGCGGTCGAGCCCGATGATCCTCGCAGCTACTATTCCGTCGCCAAAAAACTCGCGCGCGAAATTCCCAATTCCTTTTATCCCAATCAGTACGACAATCCCATGAACCCCGAGGCTCATTACCTCTCGACCGGCCCGGAAATCTGGGAAGACAGCCAAGGTAAAATCACGCACTTCGTCTGCGGCATGGGCACCGGCGGCACCATCAGCGGCGTCGGAAAATATCTCAAGGAAAAAAATCCTGCCGTCCAAATTATCGGCGTCGATCCCTTCGGCTCGCTCTATTACGATTTCTTCAAATGCGGCGAAACCATCAAGCCGAAAACCTATGTTGTCGAAGGCATCGGCGAAGATTTTTTCCCCAGCACCATGAATATGAAGATTCTCGACGACGTCATTCAAGTCAACGATGAAGACTGCTTCGTCTTCGCGCGCCGTCTCGTCAAGCTCGAAGGTATTTTCACTGGCGGCTCCGGCGGCGGTTGCATATCCGCGACTCTTCGCCTCGCCAAAGATCTCGGCCCCGAAGCCTTCGTCGTAGCCTTTCTGCCCGACACCGGCATGCGCTATCTCAGCAAAGTCTATAACGACGAATGGATGCGCGAGCGCGGCTATGTTGAAGCCGCCGTACGAATCACGGCTGCCGAAGTCGTCAACGCCAAGCACAAAGCCGGCAAAGTTCGCGAGCTGGTTATCGCCCGCCCCTATCAGACCGTCTTCCACGCTCTGAAAACCATGCAGGAACAGGACATCTCGCAGATTCCGGTGTTTGAAGAGAACATTCCCATTGGCACGATCTACGAAGATCAAATTCTCACCATGGCGCTTCAGGGCAAGGATCTGCGCAAGCTCGTCGTTCGCGAAGTCATGAGCAAGCCGCTCCCGCGCATTCCGGGCACTTCGCCAGTCGAGCGCGTCACCTACATGCTCAGCCATGAAAACCCCGCCGTCTTCGTCGAAATGGATGGCGCAAAATTTGAAATCCTCACCAAATACGATTTGATGAGCACCGTCGCCAGCCTCATGGAACAAAAACGTTGAGCACCGGCCCGCGCGATGCAATCCAGAAAATGAAGGCAATATACTTTTGAAGATACTCGACTTCAATGAAAGGCTGAAAGATTCGATTCTCATCGCGGATGGCGCGATGGGCTCGATGCTGCACGAGGCCGTCGGCACGCAGCGCTGCTTCGATGAACTCAACGCCACCGAGCCCGAAGCCGTCTTCCGCGTGCATCAGGCCTACATCGAAGCTGGCGCGCAAATTATCGAGACCAATACGTTCGGCGCGAACCGCTTTAAGCTCGCTCCGCTCGGCCTCGCCGACGCAGTGCAGCGCCTCAATTCCCGCGGCGTAAAGCTCGCTCGCGAAGCCCGTGAATCGGCTTCTCGCGAAGTTCTCATCGCCGGTTCCATCGGCCCGCTTGGTCTCGGCGTGCAATCCCGCCATCCCTCGCCGGACGAAATTCTCGACGTATTCCACGAGCAGGCTCTCGCTCTTGAAGAACGCGGCGTCGATTTCTACATCCTCGAAACTTTTTCTTATATCGAAGAAATTCTTCTCGCTATCGACGCCATTCGCTCTTTCTCCGGATTGCCCATCGTCGCCCAGCTCACCTACACCGAAGAGGGCACCACCCACGGCGACCTCCGCCCCGCCGGCGCCGCCGCGCAACTCAAAGCAAAAAATGTTCAGGTCATCGGTGCGAACTGTACTCTCGGCCCGCAGGCGTTGCTCCCCATTCTTCAGGAACTCACGGAAATCGACGACCTCCGCGTCAGCGGCATGCCCAACGCCGGACTCCCTAAGCGCGAAGGCGACCGCATCGTTTATCCGAAATCTTCGCCAGAATATTTCGCGCTCTTTGCTCGCGAAGCCGCCGCTCTCGGCGTGCGCATTCTCGGTGGCTGCTGCGGCACCACGCCCGCGCACATTCGCGCGATGGCCGAAGCCGTCAAATCGCTCCGCCCTGCGAAAACTCATTCAGGTTCCGCCACCGTTGAGGTCGTCGCAAAACCTGCGCCCGTCTTGCAACGCGAACCGGAGAGCAAATTCTGGAAAAAACTCCAAGCGAAAGAATTTACGGTCTGCGTAGAGATCGATCCGCCGAAAGGTCTTTCGCTCGACCGCATTTTCGAGCAAGTGGACAAAATCATGGCCTCGAAAAAAGTCGACGCCATCGACATCAACAGCGGCGCTATGGCCCGCGTCGGGATGGACGCGCTTATCACCGCTGGCGCGCTCGAAGCCCGCGGCGTGGAAACTGTTCCGCATCTCACCACGCGCGACTTCAATATCATCGGCCTGCAGGCCGTCCTGCTCGGCGCGTGGACTGTCGGCGGCGTTCGCAACGTCCTCGCCATCACCGGCGATCCACCGGCCGTTGGCGATTACCCCGAAACCAGCGGCGTCTACGAAGTCGATTCCGTCGGCCTCGTCAAAGTTCTCAGCCGCCTCAACCAGGGCACGGACTGGGCCGGCAAAACTCTCGGGGGCGCAACAAACTTTGCTATCGGCGTCGCCGTCAATCCTGTCGCCGACGATCTTGACGGCGAAATCGAGCGCTTCCACGCGAAAATCGAAGCCGGTGCGCACTTCGCGATGACCCAGCCAATCTTCGATCCCGAACACTGGCACGCCTTCGTAAAAAAACTCGGCCGCAAGCCGTCCATCCCCGTGCTCGTCGGCATCTGGCCGCTCAATAGTTACAAGCAAGCGCTGCGTCTCAACAACGAAGTTCCCGGCATCGTCATTCCTCCAGAGGTGCTTGCCTCGCTCGAATCCGCCGGCGCCGCCGCTCGAGACCGGGGCTTCGACGTTGCTCGCCAAATGTTAGCCTGGTCTCGCACCGAACTCGCCGGTGCGTACATAATTCCGCCATTCAAACGCTACGAAGAAGTCCTCGACATCTTGTAGCGGATTTTTCTTGATTCGGTGGGACAGACTTCAGTCTCTCGCCCTTTGTTTCAGTGTCCTTCTCACCACGCCCTGCAAAATCGGCACCATAATGAAGTAGAGCACCGCTACAAACACAGGCGCGATCAAACACCACGCGACTGCCGCGTGCCACACAGTGGTCCACAGCAAGCGCGTGGCACTCCAGAAACTTGCCCGCACCATTGCCAAAATCTGTCTCACGGACAGTGGCAAGTGCGGCGCGCCGAACAATTTCTCTCCCGCGCGAAAAAACGGAATGAGCAGTGCAATTTGCGCCGGATATACAAAGTAATTCACAATTTGAATCGCCGGCAAATTCAACCGCAGGATCAGCGCGGCGAGCGCGCAAAGCGCCGTCGTCGTCCCCAGCGCGGGAAACACTCCCAGAGCCACGCCGAGCGCCAAGCTCAGCGCCATCTTTTCCGGCGTCACACCCTGCCGCAGCAATTCGACGATGGCCCGCGCAATCCGCCGGCGAAAAAATCCTTCTCTCACGCCGCTATCCAGGTCCACGCAAACCGTCCTCGCTTCCATGATATTCGCCAAGACGTGTTCCGGCCATCTTCGTTGCCACATCCGCTCTCGGGTCATCCCCGACGAATGAGGGATCTGTTTTTCTCCTAACTTGTTTTCTCCGCCCGCTGTGCGGAGCTTGCGGAGTTTGGGTTCGCAACCTATGCTCCGTGCGTTGTGATGAGGAGCGAGACGATGACAATGAAAATGAGCTATCGCTGGGCGGCGGCCGGGGTGGGGCTGGTCCTGTTGTTTGCACTGGGAGTGCGAACCGGGAAGCAGACGAGAGCGGCCGAAGGACGCGAGGCGGACAAATCCGCGATAACGGCAGTGCTGAATGCGCAGCAGGCGGCCTGGAATCGCGGAGACGTGGACGCATTTCTGGTGGGCTACTGGCATTCGCCGGAGCTGACATTTGCCGGGAGCAACGGTGTCTCGCGCGGGTGGGATGGCGTTCTGGCGCGGTACAAGAAAAATTATCCGGACCGGGCCGCGATGGGACAGCTCGATTTCTCGGAGCTGGAGTTTCGATTTCTCGGGCCTGATGCGGCGCTGGTGCTGGGGCACTGGCATCTGAAGCGAGACAAAGGAGATATTGGCGGTGTGTTCTCGCTGGTCTGGCAGCGGTTTCCCGAAGGCTGGAAGATTGTTCATGACCATACCAGCGCAGTGGAGGCATCATCGAATGCAAGTCGTTGATTATAAAATGGTTAGATAGCAAAATCCGGAGTCCCATCGAGCTGGTACTTCGGGCCTATTGGAGCGGGAGGGCATCGTGGGCAGAATGTGGGTAGAGGCTACTGAGGGATGTTCGCCGCTATGCTACTTGCGATCTCCATTGTTGCGCTCTCGCAATTCGCCTTGTATTACTGGCGGGCGGTCCTTGCGGGAGTGGCAGCGCAACCGGTTTCTGACCGGGTGCTGGCTGCGGCCCATCTCGAGCCCGGGCGCATGAAGGGCCAGGATTTCGAGACGCTGGCCGGATTGCACGAGTTGACCCCGGATCTACGGCCCAGCGGCGGCGGGATGACTCTGGTGCGGGCTTATTACCGAATTGTCGAAGGCCTCGCGGCCCTATCTGGCGCGCGTATGCCTTCTGTCGCCGAGTGGTGCGAGCGCGAGCGGGTAATTTGCGCGCGTTACGCCGCGGTGCAGATCGGCCTGCGCTTGCAAGCGAACCTCGAGCTGGCAGCCGCACTGCGCTCCTGCTAACGCGGCGGCTAAAATTCGCTCCCCAATTTCCTTCCGCGGTCGCTACTTTCTGAAGACTTCCTTCTTGAACTCCTCGCTCTAGCTGTTTCCATTCGAAACCCGAAAATCGAAACGCGAAATACGAAAATCAAAACGCGAAGGGGCGAGCCCTGCCTGCCCGTGAATCTTGGCGCGATTCGGAGCGTTGGGGAGCGGTTTGCCAGTGGGATTCCGGTGTAGCCTTAGGTTGTACCCCTTCCCATTAGACTCTTCGAATGTAACCTTTTGGCGGCTTGGCGGTACTCACTCCATGAAAGAGCAAGAGCGGGCCGATACGGAAAATGACCAGGCGATGAAGTTGGCTCCGGACGAGGATCTGATGCTCGAAGTGCGCAATGGCACCGGCGAAACGTTAGGGGTGTTGTTCGACCGCTACCACAGGCCTTTGTACAACTTCTATTCGAAGCTGACGGGGGACCGGACGCTGAGCGAGGATTTGGTACAGGAAGTCTTTTTGCGCATTTTGCGGTACCGCCAGAGCTACCAGCCGGGAACCCCGTTTCGGGCGTGGATTTACCAGATTGCGAGGAATGCACGCGTGGATCATTACCGCAAGACGCCGCGGCACATCACGTTCGAGCCGGAGATGACGCCGCCGGTGATGCCCAAGGACTCCGCGCAGCAATCGGAGGAAGCGGCGCTTTTGCACCGGGCTTTGATGCAGATGCGGGAAGAGAAAAGAGAGATTTTGATTTTGAGCCGCTTTCAAGAACTGAAATACGAGGAGATCGCGCGCTTGCTCGGATGCGAACTCGGAACGGTGAAGACGCGCATCCATCGAGCGATTCAGGAGCTGCGTCAGAATTTCAAACAGCTCGAGCGCGGGTTGTCTGCGAGAGAAGGAAACTCCGCAGCGATGAAATCGATTCCTCCACGGAGGGCCGGAAATGAACTGTGAAGAGATCGGAGTACTCCTGCCGGACTATTTGCAGGGGAATTTGAAGGCCGAGCAGGATGACTTGGTGGAACAGCATATTGAGGAGTGCGCGGATTGCCGCGAAGACGTGGCGATTTGGAAAAAACTGTCGCTTCTGCCGGTGGAGCAGCCCAGCGCGGAATCGCGCCAGCGTTTCGAAGCTATGCTGAACGCGTACCTGACCGGGCGCAACGATAAAGCGGCTGCCGGATTGGAGCGCTCGAAACCCGGGACGGTGTGGAACTGGCTGCGATCGCCTATCGGCGCAATGGCGTGGAGCGCGGCACTGCTGGCGATTGGGATTTTCGCGGGCAACTATTTTGGGAACAGGCCGACTCATTCGAATTCTGACCAGAATGAAATAGCGGCAATGCACTCTGAGCTGACGAACATGCGGCAGCTGGTGGTGCTATCGATGTTGCAACAGCAGTCTGCCACCGAGCGGCTGCAGGGAGTGAGCTACAGCCAGCGGGAAGAACACCTGGATCCGCAAGTGCTCTCGGCCCTGGTTCACACGCTGCGGTATGACAACAGCGTGGACGTGCGGCTCGCGGCGCTCGATGCGCTGAGCCGGCATAGCGGCCAGCCACAAGTGCATAAGGGAGTCGTAGACGCGCTGCAGGAGCAGCAATCGCCGCTGGTGCAGGTGGCTTTAATCGACCAGATGCTGGAATGGCGCGATCCGGACGCCGCTCAGCGGCTTCGCAATTTTGCGCAAACACCGAATTTGAATCCGACCGTGCGGCAGCGCGCGGATTGGGCGCTGAGCAAATTGAATTGAGGAGGCGACCGTGCGCAGAAAGAGCATCTTTGCAATTTTGTTGGTGTATGCGGCGGCAGCCCTGCTTCTGCCGGTATTGCCGGCAGGGAAAATAGAGGGCGCGCGCTCGAAAAAGAGCATTTTGCGTTTTCTGCTCTCCGCGCTGGGGCCTGAAACGGTTTCCGCGAAGAGCGGAGATGACGGCGACAGCAACCTGCCCGTGCGGGAAGAAGAAAAGATACAGAAGTCTTTTGCGATGCCGGCGACAGGACAGAAGTCGCTGGAAATCGACAATATTTGGGGATCCATCGAGGTAGTGGCGGACACCGGAAACAAAGTGGAGATGTCGGTCGACAGAACGACGCGAGCGGAGTCCAAGGAAAAGCTGGAGTTGGCGAAGAAGGAAGTGACTTTGGACATCACGCAGCAAGAGGGCGCGTTGAAGCTGTACGTCAACGGCCCGTTTCGGTGCCAATGCGACGATTGCCGGCATTCGCGCGACGACGATGGGTACCGAGTGAAGATGGATTTTCAGGTCCATGTGCCGCGCGACATCGACATCAAGGTGAAGACAGTGAACGAGGGGCGCGTGGTGGTGCGAGACACGCACGGGAATTTTCTGGTGCGCAACGTGAACGGAGACATTGAGATGGACAACGTGGCAGGGTCAGGGACGGCGCGAACCGTCAATGGACCGGTGATCGTTTCGTTCCGGCAGAACCCGAAGGAAAATTCCGAGTTCAAGACGATCAACGGCAACGTGGAGCTGAAATTTGCGCAGGATTTGTCCGCGGACTTCCGGTTCAAGACGTTCAACGGCGGTGTTTACAGCGATTTTCCCGTGACGGCGATGCCCGTGCACGCGATGGAGCAAGAGCACAAAGGCAGCAAGGTGATTTATCGAGCCGACCGCTGCGCCGAAGTGCGCGTAAAGTCCGGCGGCCCGGAGATTCAAGTTGAAAATCTAAATGGAGACATTCGCATTCTTGAAAATCATGAATAACCAAATGCATCGGTTTACCTGCATTTTCGCAGTGGCCGCAACGCTTGGCGCGGCGATGATCACGCCAGGGACGCGGGCGCAAACGCAATCCGGGAGCGACCGCATCGTGGTCAAATTGGATGATCCAGCGCGGCCGGCATTCGTCAAGGCGAGCTTAGTGAATGGCGGCATCACGGTGAAGGCTTACGATGGCAAAGAAGTGATCGTGGAGGCCCGTGCGCGCAACGAGGAGAGCGAGAAACCCTCAAGCGGGCCGAAGCGCTTAAATATTTCGACGACGGGGCTGTCGATCGAAGAAGAAAACAACGAAGTGCGCGTTAGCACAGAATCCTATGAGAGGACGATTGACTTGACCATTTCGGTGCCCACGCACACGTCGCTAAAGCTGCGGGCGGTGAACGACGGAGACATCGTGGTCACCGGCGTGGACGGCGAACTGGACGTCGATGACATCAACGGCTCGGTTACGCTGAATAATGTGTCCGGCAGCGCCGTGGCGCATGCGCTGAACGGGCACGTGCACGCCACGTTCGCTAAGGTCAGTCCGCAGAAACCGATGGCGTTCAGTTCCCTGAATGGCGACATCGACGTGACTTTTCCGGCGGACGTAAAGGCCAACGTGAGCATTCGTTCTGACCGCGGAGACGTGTTCAGCGACTTCGACGTGCAGCTCCAGGCCTCCGCGCCCCAACAAGTGGTCGAGGATGGGCGCGAGCACGGCGGCAAGTATCGCGTGAAGATCGACAAGACCGTGCATGGAGCGATTAACGGGGGCGGCCCGGAGTATCAATTCACGAATTTCCAAGGGCAGATCTACATCCGCAAGGCGGGCAGCGCGCGCTAGTGTAAAAGGAATTTTCCATTACAGGCGTCAGAACAAGAGGCAATGCGAGCGCCGTGGGAGAGCTTCAGAACCCGGACGCTGACCCGCAAATCTCTCGAACATCACTTCCTACCTAGAACTTGGTGTCAGTAAGCCCAGCGGAGGAGGACGCCGCCGGTGGTGTAGCCTGCGCCCACGGCGACGAGGAGGACGAGGTCGCCCTTGTGCAAGCGGCCTTGCGCGACGGCGTCGTAGAGTCCCAGCGGAATCGTGCCGGCGGTGGTGTTTCCGTATTTGTCGATATTGACCATCACCTTGCTATCGTCGATGCCGAGACGTTCTTGCATGGCGCGAATAATGCGGAGATTAGCCTGATGCGGAACGACGAGAGCCAAGTCGTTGCTTGTAAATCCATTGCGCTCGAGCAGCCCTGTGGCAACTTCCGCCATGCGGCGAACGGCATACTTGAAAACTTGCGAACCTTCCTGATGGACGTAATGCATGCGCTTCTCAACGGTTTCGGCGGTTGTGGGATTCAGCGAGCCGCCGCCGGGCATATAGAGAAACTGGCCGCCAGAGCCATCGATATCGTGTGAAAAATCCAAGATTCCTTCGGTGGGCCCAGATGGCTCAAGAAGGACGGCCCCCGCGCCATCGCCGAACAGAACGCAGGTGGCGCGATCGGTGTAATCGAGGATGGAGGTCATGGTGTCGCTGCCGATGACCAAAACTTTTTTGTGCGCTCCCGAGCCGACAAACTGGGCGCCGACGGTAAGCGCATAGGCAAAACCGGAGCACGCGGCGGAAAGATCAAAGCCCCAGGCCTTTTTCGCGCCGATGCGGTCCTGGACGAGGCAGGCGGTCGCGGGGAAAAGCATGTCCGGTGTGACGCTGGCGAGAACGATCAAGTCAATGTCGGCGGGATCGGTCTTCGTCTTTCCCAGGAGCGCTTTGGCGGCTTCCGTGGCGAGATGGGAAGTGGCGGTGCCGGGTTCGACGGCGTGGCGCTCGCGGATGCCGGTGCGCGTGCGAATCCATTCGTCGTTGGTCGCCACCATTTTCTCGAGGTCGGCGTTGGTGACCACCTTTGGGGGAACATAGCCTGCGACGCCCGTGATTTTAGCCGCGATGCGGTGGGACATGTTTCTCCTTGGGAGTTATTGCCAGCCAGGCGAATCCAAAATTCTATGCGATGCGGATGCGAGGTTACAAGGCGAGAACAAAAGAAACAAGGATTTGCGCCGGTTTTGAGACGAGTGCGGAGGAGGACAGGCCATTTAGGCGGAATAAATCATTCCGCGGGCGGAAGGATTTCATGTCGCCACGTTAGCGTGGCCGTTTTTTGGAGCATGGCGGAGACGGAGCAGTATTTTTGCTCGCTAAGCTCGATGGCGTGCTTCACAGCGGTTTCGTCAAGCGGGCCGCGGAGTCGATAGAGAATTTCAAGTTTTTTCCAGACCGTAGGCGGCTCCGAAGCGCGCTCGCCGGAGCAGATCACTTCCAGTTCTTCGAGTTTTTGGCGCTTTTTCTTGAGGATGCTGACGACGTCGGTGGCCGTGCATGCGCCCAGCGCCATCAGGACAAGCTCCATCGGGCCGGGGGCCTTGTTGGAGGTGCGGTCGGAATCGATAATGATGGCGTGCCCGGAAGGGCTGGTGGCCACAAATTTTTCTTCGCCAACCCACTTGATGGATGCTGTTTGCATTTTGCCCCCAAGTATTCGTACGTTTCCGCGAACGCTTTAAGGATAGCAGGGGTGAAGCGAATGTTGGAGAGCCGAGGCCAGAAAATAGTCGGGATCGCTGGACGTAGCGTATTGCGCATCTGACAGCCTTCGAAGGAGGTTACGATAGGCGGGGTGGCAGTTAGACCAGACGAAGGAGGCTTACGCTGATGAAAAGCGCGGGGATGGTGAAGTGGGCAGGAATCGGTGCAGTTGTGTTAATGGCCCTTCTTTGGGCGGGGCTCTACAAGGCAAAGGCGGCACAGAGTAGCGAGGGAAGTGAAGGAAAGGCTCAGCCGTTCGTGATCGAGTACTACTACAAGGCGAAATGGGGACACGCCGACGAGTTCCTCGCGCTGTTCAAAAGGAATCATTATCCGGTGCTGAAGAAGGAGATGGAGCTCGGCCGCATATTGAAAGTGAGCATGACCGCGCCGCGATATCACACCACGGAGGACGGGCGCTGGGATTTCCGAGTGACAATCGCGTTCAAGAACGCGGCGATCGCGAATGACAATTTCGACAGCGGAGCGTTGATCAAACAGCTCTATCCGGATCAGGAGACGTACAAGAAAGAGGAGCAGAGGCGATTCGAGATTCTGGACGCACACTGGGATCTGCCGATCAAGGACGTGGATCTCGACGGGCGATGAGGAAGTCGCATCGTTTTTATTTTTAGAGGAATCGTGGACGGGCGAAGAGAGTTAGTGAGGCCCAAATTGGAACGATAACCGTAAAACGGGACAGTCTAAGATCCTCAGCTCGGGAGGTGCCCCGGTAATTTTTTGATTGGCTTTTTGTCAACTTCGGCCGGCACACCCTCCGCTTTCCTCTGTTGAGCTCTGCCGCCGGGCAAGTGTTTCGTTGGAGCTTTGGCATCTGGGCTACGCGGGGTCCAATCGGCAGGCGGAAACGTGACTCGCCAGAATCGCGGAGCTGGATTTTCAAACTCGACACCCACCTCTCGCTTGCCAGCTTGTTCGGCACCGAGATTGACCACGCGGCAGACCAGTTGTTCCATAGTTTGCGTGTTTTTCACTCGGAGAAGTTGGCCGATTTCTACCGTTAAGGCCAACTGTATCAGTGCTCCGTGCGCATTCACCATGAGCGTGTGAGTCTCTTCCGATGCCACATTCGTTCCGGGTCCCTCTCTGAGCACCAAGATAGGCAGTCTGAGGCAGACACGCTGGCTTCGGCGCAATTGCGTCGTCTTATTGCTAATCTGCGGATCAGAAGGACTCATTGTTGCGGGTTGCTCCATATCAATTGGCACTTCAAGGGCCAAACTTTAACCAACCGCGCGTTCCCGAAATGGGAGTACCTGCTGGGGTTCTTAACCCTGAATTCCGATAATTAGAGCCAGGTCAAAACATTATTTCCCTCGTTATCATCAGGCTTCCCTCCAGAACTCCAAGTCCGCTGAAGCTGGACTGCGTCCGCCGCGCCTTTCGTTTGTGCAAGGACACCATCAAAAAAGACTCAGAGTATCAATCTCGTCCCTGCGCGATTTGCGCCAGTCACCGTCGCTTTGTTCCCTCACTCCCTCAACTTCTGAATTCAGCCTAAGAGTTGCGTGGGCCAGTGGCGGCAACCTCGATGATGGGGTTGGGGAGCTGGCGCATGGTACGCACAAAGACTTGGACGATGGCGCCGTCAAACTGGGCGTTGGCGCAGCGCTCCAGCTCGGCAAGGGCTTCGGGAGAGCTGCGGCCTTTTTTGTAAGTGCGGTCGCTGGTGATGGTGTCGTAAGCGTCGGCCACGGCGATGATGCGCGCGCCAAGAGGAATTCCTTCGCCGGAAAGAGCGTCGGGATAACCGGAGCCATCAAAAAATTCATGATGATGGAGAACCATTTCGCGAATATGGGCCAGCGGCGTGAGCGGATCCAAAATCTTGGCGCCAAATCTCACGTGGGCTTTCATGGTCTCCCATTCTTCGGGATTGAGCGGGCCGCTCTTATTCAAAATATTTTCCGGGATGGCGACTTTACCGATGTCATGCAGCACGCCACCCAGGCGAATCTCCTCGATTTCCGCGTCCGTCATGTTGAGCGACTCAGCGATGAGCGCGGCATACGCGGAAACTTTTTGGGAGTGTCCCTGCGTGTAGTGGTCCTTCGCATCGATGGCGAAAGCGAGCGAGGTAACGGTGTCGAGAACGGCTTGAGGGAGACCTTCAGGGCCCTGCGAGGAAGTGGGCACAGTCGGTTTACCGCCAGGAGTCTCCGTTGTGGCCAGCGACTCGGTGAATTGTTTCAGGCGCGAATAGATTTCTTCGAAAGCGTCTGGACCGGTGGCAAAAAGGCGCTTGAGGGTCACGCCGAGATAGGCTTCGAGGACATCACGCTTCCACTTCTTCGCTTCATTGGGATCGAAATGGTCGGCGGTGGAGACGGCATTTCCACCCTGATGTTTGGAGAGGTACATGGAGGCGTCGGCCACCTGGATGAGCTCCTGCGGCGAGGAGCCGTGAAGCGGATAGCAGGCGATACCAAAACTGGCGCTGATATTTTTTTCGCGCAGCAGGGGATCTGCGGAAACCCAGCCGCGAAGCTTGGTGGCCAGCTGGCGGGCGTGCTCCATATTGGTTTCCGGCATGAGAATGACGAATTCGTCGCCGCCGTAACGGGCCACGACATCCGAGCGCCGGCAATTCGTCTCGAGAATGTGGCCGACGCGCTGGAGAACGAGGTCGCCTTCGAGGTGGCCGTAAAAATCGTTGACGAACTTGAAGCGGTCGAGGTCCATGAGAACAAGGGCGAAGGCGCGCCCAGCGCGTGTGGAGCGCTTCCATTCCGCGGAAAGGGCTTCCATGAAGAAACGATGGGTCTTGACCCCGGTAAGGCCGTCGGTGATGGCCTGTTCCTGTGCCTTCTGGAAGGAGAGGGCGTTGTGCAGGGCGCCGGCAATCAGGTCCGCGAGGGTACGCAGAAGCAGAATTTCTTCATCGGTGAATTCGACGGGGAATGAAGATTCGACGTACAAGACGCCGTGGAGCTGTTCGGCGTAGAACACCGGGAGCGCGATGGCCGCATGAGAATCCGGCAGTAGCGGCTTGTGAGGGGAGTCTACGGTGCCCGAAGCCTGATAGTCGGCCAATTGTCCGCTGCGGGCGACATGGCCGATGAGGCCGTTGCCCAGAGGAATGCGCCGGCCCAGAGCGCCGCGGCGAGCGCCGGCTTCGGCTTGGATGATGAGCTCGCGCGTCGAGTATTCGAGCACGCAGATCCCTATGTGATCGTACGTAAGGCCGGCTTCGAGCTGCTCGGCAATCTTGGCCAGCATCTCGTCGGGATTGAGAGTGGCGATGGCATTCCGAGAAATCGTGTTCAGCAGCGAGAGATGGCGCGCCTTGGTGCGTTCTTCGTGGAAGAGCCGAGCGTTTTCGATGGCGATGCTCGCTTCACTGGCCAGCACGCGCAACAGCTCGAGATGCCCTTCATCAAACGTGCGCTCGTTATCGGAAAAAACCGCCATGGCGCCGATGGCGTGGTCGTAAGCGACGAGGGGCACGCCGCAGTAGCAGCCGCGATCGCGAAGAGGATCTACGCCGAGTTTCTTGACTTCGGCGACATAGTTCTCGCGAATAAGAACGGGCTGACGCGTGCGGATGATGTATTCGGTAATGTAATTTCCTGCGGGACGGCTGCGCGGCGGCTTGGGCGTACCGCCGATCACTTCCAAGTCAAACTGCATTTCATCGCGAAGCGGATCGAGCGAGGCGATATAAAAATTTTCGACATCAAACAGGCGGCGAAGCTCTTCCCACACTTTGCGCAGCAGGTCTTCCTTGTTGAGTGTCGAGCTGAGCGCGCGGCCAATCTCGTTCAGGACGTGTAGCTCCTCGGAACGCCGGGAAGTTTGCTGAATGAGATAGCTATTCTCGACGGCCATGCCGATTTGGTGGCCGAGAGCGAGTAGGAGGCGGTATTCGGCGGGCGTAAACCGGCGGCTGTCGGGAGTGCCCAGGAGAAGGACGCCAAAGGCTTGCTCCTTGGCCTGCAAACTGATGGCCACGATGCTGCGAAGACCCTGCGCGAGAGCCAGCTGCCGGAATCGCCGGATGGGCTCTTCCCGCTCGAGAGCCGCGACGGTATCGTCGTTGCGCAGATCGCGGAATCCGAGCAGGCCGCCGAGGCGTGAAACGAGGCCGACAAGATAATCGTCCAGCCCCTGTTCTTGCGCGGTGCGGCAGAAATTATCGCTCAGACCGACGGCCACGACGGAGGTGGGACCCTGTGGGTCACCGTGATGAAGGAAAAGCGCGCCTGCAGGCAGGCGTACGACGCCAAGAACGCGGTCGAGCGCCTGCGAAAGCATGCGTTGAATTTCTCCCCCGACGAAACTGGATGTGGCGAGATTGAGATTGGAAAGAGCAAGCATGTTCCGCTCGACGCGGCGCTTTTCTTCTTCGTATAGGGCCATGACCATGAGCATGGCGACGAATCCGGAAGGAACTGTCGCTGCGGTCTGGAAACTGATGTCGCGGATGAAGGGAGCGGTCCGGAGAAAGGAGAAAATAAGCCCAACGGCCGCCCACACTGCAAATGAAATCGCGAGAAGCCAGTCGGCGAGTGTTTCCTGGCGGCGGCTTTCTTGCCAGAAAATATAGCTAACGGCAAGGAAGATAGCGGCTGCGGGAAGAATCAAGGGAACGTAGAACAAACCAAGTGAGTTTGCCCCGGCCCAAAGCACCAGCGCCCCGCCGGCCACCGCTGCGTGCACACTCCAAAGCTGCCGCTGTGCATAAAGCTGGGCGCCGAGAAAGTAGAAGAGTCCGGCAGCGGCATAGAGCAATTGCTCGAGCGCGGTCTTGAGCGGCCAAGTGTTCGAGGCGGGAGAAAGTACAGGGCCGAGATAACTGAGAGCGACAATGGCCCAGCCGACCGTCCAGTAAAGAAGATACGGACGGCGCTTGAGATTATAAATATAGGCGAAGAATGCCGCCACCAAAGAGGTAGCCGCCAGCAATGCCAGTGCGATGAAGCTCTGGTTGGTCAAGGCCTCGGTCAATTCTCCGTCCCATGCGCGGACTGCTCCCTTGCACCGTGCAAAGACGGCGAAGCAATTTGCGCCTCAGGGTGGACTCAAAGCCCCGTGCCCAGCACGCGGAGACAATAGCGCGTCAGCACGAGGGAGTCACCTCGAGGCACAAAACAAAGCACTTGTGATTATGGATGATGGGATTTTCAGGAAGCAAGCGTACCAGGGTACTGGTTGCGAAAGAGGCAGCAGGCCGGGGGGTAGCAAGTTAGCGACATTTCAGCAGGCTCGGAAGTAAGCACAAAACTCACCCTAAGGGAGCCAGGTCCGAGGCGAGCGGATTTTGCCCGGGTACCACGTCTTGCCGCGGCAAAACGGCCACACGAAAGTCGCCGATATCCTCGTCCAGGATATTGGAATAGATTACGAAGAGAGCGAGAGCGCCGCCGGTTGCGGTGCCGAAGAGCAGGAAAAACAGGTTTGCGAAAAGTGGGCTGGGCCGGAAGATTCCGACGAACCACCCCATCGGATACAGAACGAGGGCCAAACAAAGCAAGCCATATAGAACTGTACGCCAGGTAAAAATCCACCAGACACGCAACGTGCGAGCGAACGTGGGCTTGAGCATTTGCGCGGGAGAAGCGCCGGCGTTCGAAACCAAGCCCAGCCGGAAGTGACGAAACGTCTTGCCCAGGATGTAGCGCATCACGAAAAAGGCGGCAACGTAGTTGATGACATAGCCGCCGTATTTCGTGACGGGAATGAGAGGTTTTGCCGAGACGATGAAATTCTCGTAAAGCAGCCGGACAATCAATCCCAGCAAAGAGCCCGAAACCAGAGCAATGAGCGTTGTCGGCCAGTAATACGCCCACCAGATGCGCAGGGCGTGCCCCAGATTTGGCTGGATGTAATCGTCCAACGTTGGGACCGAGCCAGTCCCCGCGGGTGGTTCGAACATGTTCGGCAGGTTCAACATGGCAAACGCCGGGGATTCTGGCCCACGCTATTGCCGAAGTCAAGTACCGCGCATGGAATTACTCGCTAGGCAAAAAGCTTGGGATTTGCACGCCGATGGAGCCAGAACAAAGTTTGGCCACGGCCCTCGTGTTGGACGCGGCCGGAGGGATTCGCTAGACTGAACAATTAAATTCAGGTCGAGAGAATCCGCACACGATGAGCGAAATAATGGATAAGGAAAGCGCCGGACCGCGGGTAAGGTTTGCGCCTTCGCCGACTGGGTATCTGCACGTGGGCGGGGCCCGGACGGCGCTATTTAATTGGCTCTTTGCGCGGCGGCACCTCGGCAAGATGATCCTGCGCATTGAAGACACCGACGCGGAGCGCAACAAGCCGGAGCTGGTGACCGGCATTCTGGATGGGCTGAAATGGCTTGGTGTGGTATGGGACGAAGGGCCATTCTACCAATCCCAGCGCACGGAACTTTATCGCCAGGCCGCAAAAAAGTGTCTGGCGAACGGCAGCGCCTTTTTGTGCTACTGCCCCGCGGAAAAGTACGCGGGCGGGGACTACGCGGAGTCCGGCCAGGATGAAGAGCCGAAGGGCGGCGGCGCGCGCCGTGTGACGCGGTGCAGTTGCCGCGACGGTAAGCCCTCGACGCCGGGCACGAAGCCGGCGGTGCGCTTCAAGGTGCCTCTTGGCGGAACGACAAAATTTAACGATGTGGTTTTTGGCGAGACGGAATTTTCGAATGACGAAATTGAAGATTTCGTGTTGCTGCGTTCAGGAAAGGGCGAGGAAGAGTTCGGGCAGTCGATGTATCAATTGGGCGTGGTGGTGGACGACATCGATATGCGCATCACTCACGTGATTCGCGGCGCGGATCATCTTTCCAATACGCCCAAACAAGTGCTGCTGTACCGCGCGCTAGGCGCGGAGCCGCCGTTGTTTGCGCACCTGCCGCTGATTCTCGGGCCTGACAAGAAGCGGCTATCGAAGCGCCACGGAGCGACGGACGTCAACATGTACCGCACCGATGGATTTTTGCCCGAAGCGTTCCGGAATTTCCTGGCGTTGCTGGGATGGTCGCCGGGAAGCGACGAAGAATTTCTGCGCACGAAAGATTTGATCCAAAGATTTTCGCTCGAAGGCGTCAGCCGCACGAATGGAGTGTTTGACAGGCCCAAGCTCGAGTGGTTCAACACCCAGTATTTACAAAAACTTCCGATCGAAGAGCTGCTGCCGGAAGTGGAAGCGGAATTGAAGCGCAGCAAATTGTGGAAGGAAGAGTGGGCCGCAGGCGCTGCTCCCGGCCAGGATGCGCGAGATCACGCGTGGTTTTCGCGAACGGTCGATTTGCTCCGGCCGCGCATCCGCCTTTTGCCGGACTTTTCTTCATGGTCGCGCGCGTTTTTCAGCGACGATTTTCCCATCGATCCGGCCGCGAAAGAAAAGTTCTGGAAAGATCCAAAAGTTCCGGAGCTGTTGGCAAAGCTGGCGGACGCGCTTGCGGCGCTGCCGGAATGGAACCACGACGCCTGCGACCATGCTTCGCGCGCCGTCGCCGAAGCTGCCGGCGTGAAGGCCGGGCTGCTGATCAACGCGACGCGCGTCGCCATCGTTGGCCAAGCCGTCGCCCCGCCGCTGTTCGATACCATGGTCTCGTTGGGCCGCGAACGCGTTGTGGAGCGGCTCCGCAAAGCGGTCCCTCTGCTGGGCGCGAAGACAACACCGCCGGCTGCCTCTGCGTGAAAGGCCGAAGGGTGAAGTAACGAAGTCGGAAGACTTGGATGCGCCTTCCTGTGCCGCTAGGCAGATCCCCCGCTCCGCTCGGGACGATGGCGAGGAAGAAGAGCGGCCCGCCTCAGGACTATTTGGAGCCAAAAATCTCGGGATGGGAAGGTTTGGCAGCGGCAGCCGAAGAGCCGACAGTGAGAGCTGCGTCTAGCGCAAGAGTGACGGGCGGGAGGCAGATTTCGGTGCTGCAGGCTTGATAGCGAAGTTTTAGCGGGATGTGCTGGGGACCGAGGGGAGCGTTGGCGAGGGCGGTTGCCGGCAGGCGGAGGGTAATGGTTCCCTCGTAGACGTTTAGCGGAGTTTTGGAAAAGGCGAATGTGTGCAGCGCACCTTTGGGATAGGACACTTCGCCCAGTTGAAAGCCCGCGGGGGCGTCGGCGCGGAGATCGGTGGCGATGAGATAGTCCGCGGATTTTTCGCGGGCGTTGATGTGGAAGCCGGGGCGAATTTTAAGAACGACGGCAATTTGAAACTGGCCGCCGCGGCCGACGGGTTCGAGCGACACATAGGTTGTGGGAGCGACGACATCCTTTGGAGAAGGAACCTGCTGCGGCGCGGAAGGCAGCGCCGCGACGGCCACGACAAGCAAGATGCCGACGACGATGGTGGCAACAAATTTCATGGAGCAACTCTCTTGGCCCGGCGGCGACAGATTGATTTCATAGCTTGACCTGCGTGCCGAGCTGCTGGGAAACGACGCGGTTCATGACTTGGAAGAGATCTTCGCCTGTTTTTTCTTGCACGAAGGCGTTCTTCGCGTCCGACCAGCCAAGCTTGAAGGAAGTGGAGAGCGCGGAAATCCAAATTTCGCGGATCGGCGTGTTCGGGGAAATAACAAACTTCACTTCCGCGGGCTCCTCGAAGATCACCTCGAGCTTGCCGCTTTCGCCTTCCACATCGAAGTCATGCTCATCCGCAAGAACAAGCAGCCGCTTCTTGAGTTCCGCAAAGGCCGAGTCGGCTTTTCTTTGAAAGTCTTTTTCTTCCAGCATAGTCGTCAGAAGTGAGTAGTGAGCAGTGAATAGTGAGTAGCTAAAAGACGGAGCCGCTCACTTTGAAAGTCTATCACGCAGCGCGAAAATCATCTTACTGATCTCGCTGGTCATTTGCATGGGTGTCTCGGTCTCTTTCGGCGAAATGAAACCAAGCCGTACACCAATCAACAGGTGTGTTTCGAGTTCCTTGACCGAACCATTTGCGATGAGCAAAAACCGAACGAATTCCTTGGCATGCCAGCGCCCGAATCCCTCGGCAATGTTTGCTGGAATAGAGACAGCGGCGCGGCGAAGCTGCGAAGCTAGTCCGTATTGTTCATTGAGCGGCAGCTTGATGACGATTTTATAGATCACTGTGACTAAATCCATCGACTTCTGCCACACCAAAAGATCCTGATAACTTTCAATCTTCTTTTTAGGTGGAACTGGCGACAAATTATTCATCCTGTGCGCGAAGCGCGCGACACTACTCACTACCCACTATTCACCATCTTCTCAGAGTTGCGCTTCGATGGCCTTGCTGACTTCGTCGTAGTCGATCATGCCGGTGATGCGCTTGATCTGCTTGCCGTCGCGGGAGATGAGGATGCTGGTGGGATATCCGAAGAGGCCGCCGAATTTATCGGCAGCGGCGTCGTTGCCGATGAGGATTTTGTAGCTCATGGGGAGCTGCTGGCCGTTCACGTCGAAGCGCTCTTTCGCGACGAAGGGAGCGACGACGCTCTTGCCTTCATCGTCGAGGGCGATGCCGAGGACCACGAAACCCTTGGGGCCGTATTTCTGCTGCAATTCGATGAGCCAGGGAATTTCGCCGCGGCAGGGGTCGCACCAAGTGGCCCAGAAATTGACCAGGATGACTTTGCCTTTGTATTCGCTAAGGGAGACGTCTTTTCCATCGAGATCCTTGAGCGTAAGTTCGGGGGTGGGCAAACCGGTGCCTGGATTATCGGCATTCATGACGGTGTTGCTGGCTTTTGCTTTGACGCGCGTCGCCTTGTCCGCAAGGTAAGTGCCGCCGATTAAGGCAAGAACGGTTACGATGACCAACAGCATTTTCTTCATTGCATTCCTCAATCTCAATTATACCCGAACATGGGTTCTTTACATTCGGGCGGTGCGAACGCGGACTGCTTATTTCACGCCAGTCAGCGATCTTTCCAGCCACAAAACAGCGCTGTTCAGGAAGCTGAGCTTCCCCGCCAGCCAGGTCAGCTTGTTCACGAAAACCAAGCCGCCAACGAAGAGGAGCAATGCTCCGCTAAGGAGTTCGACGGCGTGTAGATACTTTCGGAAGCGCTGATAAAACTTGAGAAATTGCACGATGCCGAGGGCCGTGAGCAAAAAGGGGACGGCCAGCCCGGCGGAGTAAACGGCGAGAAGCAGAATACCTCGGGCGATCGTGTCGCTGGCCGCAGCTAGGGCAAGCACGCTCGCAAGTATCGGCCCAATGCATGGAGTCCAGCCAAAAGCGAAAGCGAAGCCCAGGAAAAAGCCGCTGAAAAGGCCGGGCTTGGTACTGGTGCTGCGAAGGTGCACGTCGCGGTTGAGCCACTTCGCGAGGGTCGGGCCAAAAAAGCCGATGAGCGAGAGCGAGAAGAAGTGGACCCAACCGAGGCCGAAGAAGAGCGGGCCGTGATGGAGAATAGAAGCAAGGCCCAAAACTACAAGAATGGAGCCGGCGATTATTCCGGAGCGGAAGCTGAACTTTGCCAGCGCGCCGACCAGGTGAAGGCCAAAGAGCAGGATCAATGCCCCAGCAACGGGCGCGAGCAGAGCGCGGTTCTGCCGTAGGAACGTGCCGACGGCGCTCGCGGAGGCGCCGAACGAAATGAACACCACGGAGAATCCGACAACAAAAGAGAGCGCGGAAGCAAATAGACCGCCGCGCGGTTGCTGGCCCTGGCGCAATTGCTCCATGCCGATGCCGGAGAGCATGGAGATGTAGCCTGGAACGAGAGGGAGTACGCACGGCGAGAGAAAAGAAATCAGCCCGGCGATGAATGCTGCTGAGAGAGGAACGTCAATCATCTTTTTTGGACCTGCGCTGGCCTTCCATTCCGATCTTAAATTGTGTTTCCGGTCTCCGGCAGAGCGCAAGGCGCGGTTACGCCAGCTTGAGCAACTAATCGTGTTCCCTGCTTGAACTTCTTCATTCTCCCACAAAGACGGCGAAAGAGTGCCATCCGTCAGCGCAGGGATGCCCCGCGTCACATTTCTTAGACGCGAGTGAGCTGCATTTTATTCCTATCTAAGTTACGGCAGCGAAACGCCGACAGATGAGGGGTTTGGCCGACGCGGTGAGGCCTATCGATTTGGGAAGGCGCTCGTAAGTGACGGTAGGCGGAGGACTTGTGCGACGCATGGTTGGCAATGTGGTTGCGATATGCCCGATAGGCGCTTGAAGGGCGCCCGGCAGGTGGCTATGCAGTGGACACCAAACAAAGTGACGGCGCTGCGAGTGGCGGTGGGATTTGCGGCGGTAAGTTTGTTCGGACGAGGTCCCTGGGCGAATCTTGCGGCGGTGGGGCTGACGGTGACGACCATCGCCCTGGATGCTTTGGATGGGCACATCGCGCGGCGGAAGAATCTGGCGACGCCGGTGGGCGCGCAGCTCGATATTCTCGGCGACCGGATGATCGAAAACGTGTATTTCACTTATTTCGCTGTGGTCGGGATGGTGTCGCTGTGGCTGCCCGTATTCTTTTTTGTGCGCGGAGCGGCGACGGATTTTCTGCGCGGGCTGGCCATGCGCGCGGGACACTCCGGGTGGGGCGCGCACGCGATGCTGAAAACTTGGTGGGGGCGCGCGCTGGTAGCCTCGCGCTGGAGCCGCGGTTTGTACGCGGCCATGAAGTGCCTGTGTTTCTGTTACCTGGGACTTGAACTGGCACTGACGCGAGGGCCCGTGGCGCTGCTGGGGGGAATATCCGCGGACGTGCACGCATTGGTCCGCGTCGGCGCGCATGTGTTGACGTGGATGACGGCGGGATTTTGTTTGTTGCGCGGATTGCCGGTGCTGGCGGAGGGATGGCGGTATGTATCGGGCGTGGGGCCGATCCGTAGGGTGAAGAGAGTGGCGCAGGGGGCGGCGTGATGTTGCGGAAAGAGGTCAAGGAAATAGATGAGGTAAAGGAGGTAAAGGAAAGGAACGAAAATGTGGCGGCGTTTTTTGATTTGGATGGAACGTTGATAGCGAGGCCATCGATGGAGAAGAGGTTTTTTTCTTCGCTGCGCTACCGGCGCGTTATTGGGATTAGGAATTATTTGTTGTGGCTCGCGGAAGCGATGCGGCTGGCTCCACGGGGGCTCAATCAGATCATGCACACGAACAAGCTGTATTTGCGGGGCGTGCGAGCGGATGTGGAAGGTAGTGGTGGGACGGAGATTCCTGTCCGTCTCATTACGAAAAATGAGGCAAGCAAGAATGGAGAAAGAAGGAGACAGGCAAGAATGTCTGTCCCACCGTTTTATCCTGAGGCCATTGAGCGCGTGGCGTGGCATGTAGAACGCCGGCACTGGATTGTGATTGTGAGTGGGACGCTCGAGCCGTTGGCGGAGCGGGCGGCTCGCGTGCTCGAAGCCGAGCTTGGCGAACGCGGGCAGGCGAGCGATATTCGTGTGTGTGCTACGCGGTTGGAAGAGAAAAACGAAAAATGGACGGGACGGATAGCGGGAGAAGCGATGTTCGGCGAGGCGAAGGCGCGAGCCATCAGGCGACTAGCGGCTGAGGCGGACTTGGATCTCGAGCGATGCTTTGCGTATGGAGACAGTTCGAGTGACCGGTGGATGCTCGAGACGGTGGGCAGGCCGGCGGCGGTCAATCCATCGCATGACTTGGCGCGCATTGCTCGGAGAAATAACTGGCCGGTTCTGCGATGGGCAGAAGAAAAGAATCTTACACCGAGGGCGCGGAGAGCACATAGATCGCAGAGCGCGGAAGAGACTCGGCAGGAATTGCAGGCCGAGCAAGAGCGATCGGGATACGGGACATGAACAGCGTGGAGAAAAACGAATATCGTCAGCAGGAGTTCGCGATCGATTGGCGCGAAGGCGTGGTGCAGGGGGCCGAGGCTGCCGCGACGGCCGAACTGCGTGGACAAAGCGTTAGCGCATGGGCGCGGCGGGAGTTGACGGCGGCGTGGGCTGCTTGCGGAATTTTCGAGTGCGTGGCGCTGGGGTATTTGGGGGTATCGGGTGCTTTGATTCTTTTTTTTGCGGAGAATTTGGCACACCCGGTGTGGGTGTTCGGGATGCAGGTTTTGGTAGCCGTGATGATCTTGGGTTTGTGCCGAGTGGAGGCTCGGGTTAAGGAGCATCGGGAGTTTGGCGGGCAAGCAGAGACGGAGACAGACAGGGATGTCTGTCCGACCTTGACACAGAGATTTTGGCATTTTTGGCGGCATTGGTATCCACACTTATACTTTTTATTTTGTTTTGAAGAGCTGGGACGGTTGGTTCATCTGGTGCAGCCTGGGTGGCAGGATGCGAAGTTAATTGCGTTTGATCACTGGCTGACGGGCGTGCATCCGACGGTGTGGCTCGAGCAGTTCGCAACGCCGGCGCGGAATGATTTCATGCAGTTTGCTTATTTGACGTACTTCACGTACTTGCTGGTGCTCGGCGGTGTGTTGTACTACCGGCGGGACTGGCGGGGGTACTGGTCGGTGATGACGTACTCGGCGGTGGCCTACGCGATCGGCTACGTGATTGCGATTTTCTTTCCGATCGAGAGCCCGTGGTTTTCGATGGCGGGAGCGTGGCACGGCGAACTGCACGGTGGTGCGGCGACATCCGTGATCAATTTCATCGAGCACTATGGGCGAGTGCGCGGCGCGGCCTTTCCCTCGGAGCATGTGGCGGGGGCGGTGGCGGCGACATGGGGCGCGTGGCGGCACCGGAGATGGTTGTTCTGGGTGATGCTGCCCGTGGTGGTATGCATGTGCTTGTCGACGGTGTGGGGACGATATCATTATGTGGCCGATATTTTCGGGGGGATGATTACCGGGACGCTGGGTTATGTCATTGGGGGTTGGCTAATGAAGACACGACATGCGGTCAAGTCCAGCTAACAAGAGACCGGGGCTCAATTGGATTTTGATAGCATAAATTTAGCGGCACCCAGACTTGTTTCAAGCGTTCGTCACGCTTAGCACATTGCCATCCGGATCCTGGAACCAGGCCACGCGAACGGTTCCCCCAGGCGCGGTCCAGATGCCGAGTTCGTCCTGATGGAAGCGCGGATAGAGATTGAAGGTGACGCCGTTTTCGCGCAGGGCTTTCACGGCCGCCGCCACATCCGGCACGTTGAAGCCGAGTATGGTGTGCTCGTGCGGGGTGAAATCGGCCACGATAGAGACGCGCAAAGTGACTCCGCCAATATTGAATACGGCGGCGAAGTTGTCCTCGTAGGCCAGTGACAGCCCCAGCGTGTCGCGATAGAACGCCGTGGTGCGTGCACGGTCTCTTGTGCATATGATGATTGTCGGCTTTGCAGCCTCTAGAATCCCCATCAACCGCTTCCTCTCTTCTGTCTTAAGCCGCCCTCAACCTGAGCGGTCTCCGCTTCGATGCCTGCGTGAGGCGAACGCCAGGAATGCTCCCGGTCTGCTCTGTCAGGGATGTGCCTGGCCTGTACGCCTCCCAGGTCCCAGGCCCTATGCCCTCCCCCTTGTTTTTCATAACTGTTGATTATAAAAGGGTTAGGATTTTTATAACTCTTTTAGAATCAACGCTTGCGGACGACCTCGCAGGTATTGATTCTAAATGACTTGTTTACACGAGAAGTGTACAGGTCCAAGGTTTTTTTGGCCGACTGGTGGCCCCGAAAACTAACCAGTCAGAACTAGAAGCCCGCAAAAAAAGAAAGAGCGGCAGACTGGCTGCCGCTCTTTTCAGGTTACGGATTTACCTAAAATCAAAATAGCAAACGCAGCCGGGCGAGTCAATAGAAATCAGACCTGATGCAGAATTTCTAGGTGGAATTCGGCACGGATTTGCACCGTGCACAAGAAGCAAGCGCAGTGCCCGGGACGAAAGTTAGGGCTAGGCCTCAGTCAGCGGCGGGCGGCGGTGGTTAGGGAGGGCGCGCTCGAAAACGCTAGCGATCTGCAGAAGGAGATGTTCGTCGGCGACGGCGCCGATGAGTTGGAGGCCTACTGGGAGGCCTGCGGACGTGAAACCGCAGGGGACGGTGATGGCGGGGACGCCGGCCAAGTTGGCGGGACGATTTGTACGGAGGAGCAGGGCGCGAGTGGAGTGATCGTTTTCGCCGATGCGGATGGATTCCTGGTCGATTTGAGGGGCGGTGATGGGGGTGGACGGGACGGCCAGGGCGTCGACGGCGGTGTCGGCCATGGCCAGATGGAATTGCTGGAGAAATTTTTCGCGGAGCTCGAGAGCAGACAAATAAACCGTGGCGCTTACCTCTGTTCCCATTTCGATGCGTGAGCGCACGTCGTCGCCGTAATCGGCGGCGCGTGCGGGAAACCATCCGGCCTGCTGGTGATAGTGAGTTGCTTCGGCCCAGGCGATTTGATTTCCGGCGTCTTCCGTTTCCTCGAGCAGAGGCAGCGAGACTTCCTTGAATTTCACTTTCTGCCCTTTCAAGATAAAGATGGCCTGGTCGAAGACGGCATGAACATCCGGCGAAACAACCTCGAGAAAAAATTGCTTGGGAATGCCGAGAGTCCATTGGCGGGGCTTGGCGGAAGATTTTTCCACGGAGCGCAGGCTGGGCTCGCCTTTGACGCGCGGGAGGATGGGTTCGAGGAGAAGAGCTGCGTCATGGACGGTGCGGGCGAGTGGACCGACGCAATCCAGTTTGGGAGAGAGCGGGATGACGCCTTGGACGCTAACGCGGCCGAGGGTGGGTTTGAGGCCGACGATGCCGCAGAGGGAGGCGGGGATACGGATGGAACCGCCGGTGTCGGTGCCAATGCTGCCATAGCAGAGGCCAGCGGCGACCGCCGCTGCGGAGCCGCCGCTGGAGCCACCGGGGATACGGGAGAGGTCCCAGGGATTGTGGACGGGACCGTAGTGGGGGTTGTTGCTGGTAACGCCGTAGGCGAATTCGTGCATGTTGGTTTTGCCGAGGATGACGGCGCCTGCATTTTTGAGTTCTCCAACTACGGCAGCGTCTTCCTTGGGAAAGAAATTCTTCAAAATGTTTGATCCCGCTGTGGTGCGAATGCCCGCCGTATAAATGTTGTCCTTCAATGAAATCGGAATGCCGTGGAGTGGGCCGCGGTTGCGATAACCTTTGCGGCCGCGCGGAGCAAAGAGTTCGGCTTCGGCTTTTTTCGCCTGGGCAATGGCTAGTTCGGACGTCACTGTGAGGAAGGCATTCAGTTTGGGATTTAGTTGGTCGATGCGGGCCAGGATGAGCTTGGTGAGCTCGACAGGCGAGAGTTTGCGCTTGCGGAAGAGGCGAGCGATCTCTTCGATGGAAGCGAAAGCTAGATCGGTGTCGTTCATTGGAGGCACGCTTAAATCCTGCGAGGGGGAATTTAACACAGAGGTCACGGAGAGCACAGAGAAGAGGAGGAGAGAAGAGAAGAGAAAAGCTAGAAGATTTTGTCCTGGCGACGGAGATTACCGAAGGAGCCGATGTTGGCAATGATGAACGTGGCGGTGAAGCGATTTTCCGTGCGGACCTGGCCGAGGTTGATGCGGCGGTACTCGAGGGCCAGGCCGCAGCAGCTTCCGTTGTAGCTGATTTGCACGAGCTGGTTCTGAAGAGTTTTGTTCGTGAAATCGTAGCTGATTCCGGTGGCGAAATTGAAACCTTTGCGGGTCAGATTGCCGTAGCCGAGGAGCGCGCGAACCTGGTTGGAAAGCGGCTGATTGAAGGGCACAAAACCGGGCGGGGGCGAGAGAGGGAGATCGGCTTGCACGGGGTTGTCGTTCAAGCGGAAATAGGCGACCGTCGAGAAGAACTGGCTGTACGGTTTCACCTTCAAGAGCGTGCCGACCGTCACGAGTCGTTGGATTTGAGGGTCGTATTGGAGAATCTGCTCGAGGTCGTAGAGGCCGCCGGGGGTGACTTTGAAATCGCTGACGATAGGAGACCAATTGCGAGGACTGAAAGCGAAAGCAAAGGGCGAGATGCTGTCGAACGCTTGGAAGACGTTGCGCTGGCCGTCTACAATGGCGCCGCCGAACGTGGGGTCGAAATAGTGTTTTTGAAGGATGCTCCAGGTGAGAAGTTCCTGAGGCTGATCGCCGCCGGTTTTGCTGAAGAGCCGCTGGGTAATTCCGTATTCGACCTCGTTGGTGTCGGTCAGAGTGGCACCGGAGTCGAAGCGGATAAAATCGGCGAAATTGTTTACGCCCGTGACGTAGTGGTAGGTGATCGTTGGCTCGATAGTGTGCTTGTACCTTTTGTGAGGCTTCGTTTTATCGAGAGAAGGGCGATCGAAAAATCGCTCGAGCGTAGGCGGGCGAAGTTCAACGGTGAATTCGCCGGTGTTGCGCGTGACCGATTGCGAAGCCGGTAGACCCGCTGAATTGTAGGAGTCTCCGTAGTAAGTCGTGCGGAAGGCGGCGGAGGTGGTGATGCCAAACCAGGTTCCGAAATGGAGGGGGACAGTCACCTTCGGGGCAAATTCGGTGCTCGGGACGAAGGGAGCCGTATCGAGAGGACTGTCGTCCTGGCGATGCAAAGCGCCGGCAAAGGCGTCGAAGGAAAAGTAGATGGGGAGATTCCGCAAGGGCGCTTGTTCCACGGATCCGAAGCGTGCTTCCGGAGCGTCGCGCAACGTAACGCTGACAGCCGGAGTGGTTACGCCGGTGGTAGCGGACGTGATGGGAATGCTGAGAAAGGTTTTATCAGAGAGCGACGCGAGATTAAAGCTAAAGCCCCGGAAGTTGTTGCTCAGGAATGTAGCGCTGCGAACTTCGGAAGTGATGGCGTCTCCAAAGGAGTCGGCGAAAGCCAGGCGGAAAGTCAGCGAAGTAAGTTCGTTGACGTCGGCGACAAAGCGCCAACCGTTGGGCAAGAGTGACTGGACCTCCAGTTGCTGCTGGTGGCCGCCTTGTGTCTCGCGGATAAAGGTGTCGTTCGCTCCGGGAACAAGCAAACCCCGGTCGATCACGCCAAAATAAGTGTATTGGATGGAAGTGTTCTCGAAAGGCCGGGCCCGAAATTCGGCGCGTTCAGCGGAGCCACGCATCGAGAGGTATTCAGCACCCAGAGTCGCGTCCAGCCAAGGTTTCGGCGCCAGGTAAACGGCATCGCCCAGAACAAAGCCCTTGGTATTGGTCTGACTAATCACGGGAAGGAGGATTCCGGACTGCCGAATTTTTTCTCCTGCTGGTGCGGTGGCATAAGGGAGCCAGATGAGAGGAACGCGGAAGAGGCGAAAGTTGGCGTTGACGAGAGCGACGCTCTTATCGAGCCGAATACGCGCCTGCGGCGCATAAAACTGCCAAGTAGGATGCTGAGGGTCGCAGATGGTGATCCACCCGCGGCGTACAAGGTAGATGTCGTTGGCGAAACGTTCAACCTCGGGGGCCTGGAAATAGAGAGGATTCTGAGAGATCAGAATCAAGGGGTTGGGGCGGCGGGCCATCTTCACGGTGCCGCGAACGTTGGTGAAGAGGCCGTGCCCCGTGCTTACGTTGTAACGGGCTTCGTCGGCTTCGAGGTGTTCATTGTTGTAATCAAAACGGACGTGGCCGCGAGCAAGGGATTCGGAGGTTTTTTCGTTGTATTCGACGTGGTCGGCCTGGAGGCGCTCGTCTCCATAATGAATGTCCACGTCGTCATCGGCAATGAATAGATCACCTCGTTTTTGTTGCGGGCCGCGAGACCATATCTCGACATCGCCGCTTTTGCTGGAGTGCAGGCGGACCTGCTGCGCAAATGAAACCGGCAGAGCCGGTCCGTAAAGGGAATAAAGAAGCGCCGTGAAAAAGAGAAAGAAGCGGAGCGTGGACGTAATCCGGGCATGAGAGTGAACATTCACGCGAAACATTTGAGCGATGAAAACAGTTGGATAGCCTAGCATGCGGGTGGGGGGATGTGTAGTGGAGGCGGAGCGCAAGGCCGCGGAACGAAACGCGGAGTGAGTGTTGCGCGTCTCTCTGAACACGGGTCGGTCGGACCTTCCAGAAACAATGGATGCACGCCGTGGCATTGAAGAGGTATGATGCCCGGCCTTGAACACAGGGGGGAAGAAAATGCATCGTGCGATGTCTGTTTTGAGAACCGTTCTGACTGCGGGGATATTGTGTGCGAGTGTGGTGTTCGCGACGCCGGCTGGGCCGACGGGCCAGCCAAGCCCCACTGACAAGCTGAAGCATTTGAAGTTTCGCGAGATTGGACCGGCCGTGATGGGCGGGCGCATCGATGATTTTGCCGTGGTCGAGAGCAATCCAGACATCGTGTATGTGGGAACAGCGGCGGGGGGCGTGTGGAAGACAACGAATAACGGCACGACGTGGGAGCCGGTGTTTGACAAGGAAGGCGTGTCGACCATCGGCGACATCGCCATCGCTTCGTCTGATCCGGGAGTTGTGTGGGTCGGGAGCGGCGAGCCCAACAACCGTCAAAGCTCTTCGTGGGGAGATGGCATTTACAAGTCGCTGGACGCCGGCAAGACGTGGCAGAACATGGGGCTGGCGGCGACGCGCCACATCGGGCGGATTGTGATTCATCCGAAGAATCCGGATACCGTTTACGTGGCGGCGCTCGGACATTTGTGGGGCCCGAATCCGGAGCGCGGCGTTTACAAGACGACGGATGGCGGGAAGACTTGGAATCAGGTGTTGAAAATCAATGACGACACGGGCGTAAGCGATATCGCCATGGACCCGGAGAGTCCGGACACGCTGTACGCCGCCGCGTACGAACGCCGGCGGACCCCGTTTGGCTTTGATGGAGGAGGCCCCGGCAGCGCGATTTACAAGACGACGGACGGCGGGGCGACGTGGAAGAAATTGACGAAAGGGTTGCCGTATGAAAATGGCGGCGACACGGGGCGAATCGGGCTGGATATTTACCTCAAGGATCCGAATATCGTTTACGCCATTGTGCAGCACGAAAAGGGCGGGACGTATCGCAGCGAAGACAAGGGCGAGACCTGGAAAAAGATGGGCGATATAGATCCGAGGCCCTCTTACTACAGCCAGGTTCGCGTCGACCCTAATAATGATCTGCGAATTTGGGAGCTTGGCGCGCAGATGTTTTACTCGGAGGATGGCGGCAAAACGTTTTCGACGCAGCGCGTGAAGGGCATCCACGGCGATTTTCACGCCATGTGGATCGATCCCGCGGATTCGAACCACGTCATCACTGGTTGCGACGGCGGAATCAATTGGAGTTACGACAACGGGCGGACGTGGGACTTCATCAACACGATCGCGATCGGGCAGTACTACGAGGTGGGGCTGGACAACGAAAAGCCGTACCAAATCTGCGGCGGTTTGCAGGACAACGGGAGCTGGTGCGGGCCGAGCATGTCACTTACGAGCGACGGCATCGTCAACTCAGACTGGACGCTGATGCCGGGGGGCGACGGATTTTACGCGGAGATTGATAACGTCGAGCCGTGGATCGTTTATACCGAGTCGCAAGACGGCCATATTTCCAGGCGCGACGCGCACACCGGGCAGCAGCGGGAGATCATGCCGGAAGCCAAGGCTGGAGAACCTCACTATCGCTTCCAGTGGAATTCGCCGATGGCGGTTTCGTCGCACGATCACAAGACGATTTATTACGGCGGGAATTATTTGTTCAAATCGACGGACCGCGGAGATTCGTGGACGCGTCTGGGCGGCGATCTGACGACCGGCGTGGACCGCAACAAGCTGCAAATTTTCGGGAAGGTGCCGGACAAAAATACGCTCTCGCGGCACGATGGTGTTGAGGACTACCCGACGATTACTACGCTGAGCGAATCGCCGGTGACGGCGGACGTGCTGTGGGTGGGCACGGACGACGGGAATTTGCAAGTGACACGCGATGGCGGGAAGACTTGGAAGAATGTGGCAGCGCGCGTGCCGGGCGTGCCCAAGGGAACCTATGTGAGCCGCGTCCTGGCTTCGAAATACGCCGCGGGCACGGCTTATGCGACGTTTGATGGCCACCGCAGCGACGATTACACCGTATATCTATTTCTGACGACGGATTACGGAGAGACCTGGAAGTCCATCCGCAAGGGAATTCCGGATTCGGCCGGCACCGTGCACGTGGTGCGCGAGCATCCCAGGAACGAAAACCTGCTCTTTGCGGGCACGGAATTTGGACTGTGGGTCTCCTGGGACCGCGGCGCCAATTGGACGGCTCTGAAGAATAATCTTCCAACCGTGCCGGTGGATGACATCGAGATCCAGGCGCAGCAGAACGACCTGGTGCTGGCTACGCACGGTCGTTCGATCTGGATCTTCGACGACCTTACGCCGATCGAGAAGTTTGACTCCAGCGTGGCGAATTCCGACATAACTTTTTTCAGCCCGAGGACTGCGACGCTGTGGGATCTGCGCCGGCGCAGGTGGTTCGCAGGGCAGAAGATGTTCGTCGCCAAGAATCCGCCGTACGGCGCGATTTTGAATTACTACCTCAAGGAAGCTGTGCCTCCCGAGCCGCCAAAGACGGCCAACGAAGAAAAAGACAAAGATAAGAAAGAAGCTGCAGCCACGGACCAAAAGGCGAAAACCGAAGAGGCCGCGAACAAAGAGAACAAACAGAATAGAGAGAGCAAAGAGAGCAAAGAAAATAAAGAGAACAAAGAGAACAAAGAGGGCAAGGCGAAAATCAGCGTTTACGACAAGGACGGCAAGCTGGTGCGGGAACTCGACGGGCCTGGCAAAGCCGGGGTAAACCGCACGAACTGGGATCTGCGTTGGGATTCGCCGGCCGTGCCGACGCCGGAACAGCTACAGGCTGCCGCAGCCGGCTTTGATTTTGGGCCGCGGGGGCCGCTGGTCGAGCCCGGCAAGTACACCATCAAAATCAAGGCAGGAACAAAGGAAGCGACGCAAGAGGTCGTGGTGGAAGACGATCCGCGGATGCAAATGTCGCCGGCGGATCGCGCGACGCGGCGTGAAGCCATGGATCAGCTTTATGCGATGGCGAAAATCGCGGATAAAGACCGCAAAACAATCGTTGGAATCCAGGAAGGCCTGAAGACGGCAAGAGAGCAATGGAAAAAGGACGCCGGCAAGCCGGATATGCCGAAGATTCCCGAAGACATACAAAAGTCCGCCGATGAACTGCAGAAAAAGGTGGATGCCGTCGCGGAGAAATATGTGCGCGAGCGCGAAGGACTCGGAAATGCCGGACCGCCGTTTGTATGGAAGCCCGAGCCGTTGCCGAATCAGTTGCAAGGTTTGCTGAGAGATTTGGATGGCTTCTGGGCTGCCCCGGGCGGGCAACAAAAAGAGAAGCTCGCGGAGCTGCCGCCGCTCGTCAGCGATGCCTCCGCGCAGGTAAAGAAAATTGCGGAAGAGGACCTGCCCGCGCTGAATAAAAAGATGAATGACGCAGGAATACCGCACATCGTACCTGTGCAGCCGCCGCCGGATCCTGGCCGCGGAGGAGCCGCAGAAGAGGACGAACCTTAAACTGGAAGTAGTTGGCGAGATTGAGACGGCTTGGTGAGACTCTCTATAGCTGTCGAAACTCAAAAAGCCCCACCCTTTGCGGAAACATATCCCGCAAGGTTTGGCCATCCAAGAGTTAAGAAACGGCAACCCGCGATTTTCCCCGTGACAGTGAGGAATGCGTGGCCTAAACTTTTGAAGTGACTTGGAGAAGCGCCTCTTGACGCTGGATTTACAGCCCGAAATCGCGGCCGCGCTGGGAGCTCTGGCTTCTGCTAACGGGTTGTCTGTGGAAGACTACCTTGAGCAGCTCGTCGACGGGTGGCCCACACGCCGGTTTTGCGTGTGGGGCCTCTGACTTTTAATCAGCTCGTCGATTTCAACGAGCGCACTTGCGATGCCCTTCAAACCTCCCAGTCTTTTGATTGCAGAAGCGCAACAACCAATCGGCTCACACTTGTACCCATTTTGGGAACAGTCATATACTGAAGGTGTGGCAGGCGAAGCCTGGGCATGAGAGTTATTGCGCGGAAGACCCTCAAACAATTCGTCGAGAAGCTCAGGGGCTCGCAGGACCAAAAAGCCGTGAAAACGGCATTGGACGCCTGGTTTCACGAAGTACATCGGGCGGACTGGAAGAGCCCCGCCGATGTCGTACGCGCCCACAGAAATGCGAGCATCGTCGGGCCGGACCGCGTGGTTTTCAACATCAAGGGAAACAATTATAGGCTGGTTGTGGCCATCCACTACCGTCTGCGGATTGTGTTTATCAAATGGATTGGGACGCACGCGCAGTACGACAAGATCGATGTCAGGAAGGTGCACTATGGAAATTAAGCCCATCCGGAACGGCCGAGATTACGAACGGGCGCTGCGGCGCGTGGAAGCGCTGTGGGATGCGGCGGAGGGTTCGAAGGAGCACGACGAGCTGGCCGTCCTGGCGACTCTTATTGAGGCTTACGAGCGCGAGCACTTCCACATCGATTTGCCCGACCCCATCGAAGCGATCAAGTTCCGCCTCGAGCAGCAAGGCGCGGGTACCGCCGACTTGGTCGGAGTCATCGGCGGGCGCACCCGCGTCTATGAAGTTCTTCGCGGCAAACGCCCATTGTCGTTGAACATGATCCGCAATCTGCACGGCAAGTTCGGCATCCCCGCCGAGGTTCTAATCCAGTCGAGCCGAAAGCGAACAAGGAGAACTGCGCGAGCGTCTGCGCTGCGCTCGCGAAGGGCACCGCTGAAGAAGTCCGCATGAATCACCCTATCGACGGCCGGCACCGATAGGGCGACACGTCACCCTATCCAGACTGTCTCCAACTTCCAACCTCTATCCTCAAACCACTGTCATCTTTCCACACATTTTCACAGTCTCAGAAAGCCGTCTCAATTCCGCAACTCCCTCAAACCTTTCGACTTCCGCCCGTCTCATTTGAATCCGCGCCTTTCCGTTCGAATGACATCGAAGTAAACTCAAAAACTAGTTGACAATCCGCCAACACCCTGCTATCATTCCCTATGTTTCGCTCAAGGGCCGCCTCATCAACCCGCTTCTCGCCGTCTCTCGATCCCCGTTTTTCACTCCCCGCTCCGGCCTCTGTGGAGTCTGTGCCCTCCGCGTTGAAATCCCCATGTGCCCCCGCAGTGCACTTACCGCTCGTCTACCCCGCTCGCCCGCGCCTAGGCGATTCCTTTGCGGTATCGGCGCTTTCCTCGAGAAGCAACCGCCCGCACATCGCCAATCAAGAGCCGCTAAGTCCCGTAGAATCCGCACTTACGAAAAATGTGCCCGTAACTCATTTAGAATCCGCACTTCCAAAAATACAGTACTTAAAGTCCTTTAGAATCCGCAGTTACGAGAAAACCGGGGGTGGGGTGGGGTCGATTTCAGGCGAGACAGCCAATCCTGGCTGTCGTCTCATGAGTATTCGCTTTCCACGGGTCGCGGGCCATAGGTCGCTGGCTACAGAACACCAGTTACCACTCACGAGCCGCCATTCACTCTTTGGGTTTTGCTTCGGCTTTGGTTTGTGTCGAGCGGTACCACTCAAAGGTTCGGCTGAGGCCTTCTTCAAAACTGATTTGTGGATCATAGCCGAGGAATTCGCGCGCTTGTGTGATGTCGGCTTGCGAATCGCGAATGTCGCCGTCGCGGGGCGGCTCGTACTTTGCTTCGAGCTTCTTGCCGGAAATCTTCGCAAGGAGCTGAAGCGTTTGATTCAGTGTAAAACGGTCGCCCGTCCCCACGTTGAACGTTTTCCCGGAAACGGTGGGCGCTTCGCAGGCCAGGAGGTTGGCCTGCACGGCGTTTTCGACGTAAGTGAAGTCGCGGGATTGCTCGCCGTCGCCATAGATGGCGGGCTGCGTCTCTTCCAGGAAAGCCAGGCAGAATTTCGCCAAAACGCCGGAGTACGGCGAGTCAGGATCCTGGCGAGGTCCGAAAATGTTGAAGTAGCGGAGCGAAACATTTTCAAGGCCGTAACAGCGGCCAAACGTCTGCGCGTAGAGCTCGCCGACGAATTTGGTGACGCCATAGGGCGAAATGGGCGCCGGCTGCATCGTTTCCACTTTAGGAAGCGTCGGCGTTTCGCCGTAAGCGGAAGAGGAGGCGGCGAAAACCACGCGCTTCACTTTGGCGTCGCGCGCGGCCACCAGGACGTTCAGAGTTCCATCGATGTTAATTTTGTTTGTGTCGATGGGATCCTTGACGGAGCGCGGAACGGAAGTACGAGCGGCGAGGTGCAGCACGTATTCGGCTTCGTGCATGGCTTTGCGGACAACTTCGATGTCCGTGATACTGCCTTTCATGAAAGTGATTTTGTTGCGAATCTCGGCGAGGTTATCCTCTTTGCCGGAAGAGAGGTCGTCGAGCACAACCACGCTGTGGCCGCGCCGCACAAGTTCGTCTACGGTGTTCGAGCCGATGAAACCGGCGCCGCCTGTGACGAGGTAGCGCATTCGGGAGTTCCTCCTAGGTCGTGGTCCGCGAGAGGCGAAGTGCCGTCTCGGTCATAGACGCGGAGCCGACAAAGACGCGGGCCTCGCGTTTTGGTAATCTCATAGTTCGCGGCCAATGCCTGCCGGCTTTTGCCGGGCTGCCGCTCACGAATTCGTATTGTACGACGGAAGGCTATAAGGCGAGGGACTGTTTCCCATGAAGGTCACACAAAGAGCATGAGCTATCGGAGAGTTATGGGCGTCGCAGCATTGGTGGTGCTTGGATGTGCCGCGGGAGGTTACTACTACTTGCGCGAACGAAGCGATGCATCGGCGCGAGCGTGGGCTGCAAGTCACGAGCCCGAACCGACGGCCGATCATGTAGATATTCGTGCGGTCGAGCCGACCAGCCCTGCATCAGTTCCAGCAACGAACAAAGCCGGCGAGCCCGTCGCAAATGCGGGACTGCCCTTGCGAGGCGGCGAAGTTTTGGAATACACCGCGAATGTCGCGAACCTTACAAACGTGGCCGATCTGAAATTGCTGGTGGGTGCGCACAAGGATTATTTCGGGAAGAATGCGTGGCATCTGCAAGCGTTCGCGCACACGGAAAATCCGCTCCGCATGGTTTTCGAGTTGGATGATCAATTTGATTCTTACAGCGATGCCGCCACGATGACGAGCCTCCAGTACGAAATGCACCTGGATGAGCGGGGGCAAAAAGTGAACTCCGTACAGCGGATGACGGCAACGGGAAAAGAGCCGGCTCCTCGGGATGCCACCGAAACGCGTGTTCTTCCTGGAACGCGCGATCCGCTCGGGATGCTGCAATATTTGCGAAACGTGGATTGGACGAAGACCGCTGAGGTGCGATGCCCCGTTTATGACGGGCACAAGCTGTACGACGTCAGGGCGAAGCTGGCGAGCGCGGACGAGGCCGTGACCGTTCCCGCGGGGAGTTACAAGGCGTCAAAGATCGAGATACGGGTGTTTGAAAATGGCGAAGAGATGAAAGACGCCCAGTTCACGGTGTACATCGCAAACAACGCGGCGCGCACGCCGGTGCTGCTGGAAGCGATCATGCCGTTCGCAACGGCGAGAGTGGAATTGCAGAGCGCGAAGTAGAGGTTCGTTCTCCGTTGTGCACAGTACAGAGCATCTCCTCGATCAGATCGCGGGAATAATCAACAAGCTCGCCAAACGGCGTCTGGCGCTAACCCATCGTCAACTGTTCTATCAGGGCGCAGGCGATGTGGCCGATCGTAATATGCGCTTCCTGAATTCGTTGAGGATCTTGCGAGGGCACGTTAAGCAGGAGATCGACCTTGCCGGCGAGCGAGCCGCCAGTGTCGCCGGTGAACGCAACGAGATAAGCGTCGCGCGCCCGGCCCGCCTCCACACCACGCACTATGTTCGCGCTTGTGCCGCTGGTCGAAAGGGCCGCAAGAATATCCTGGGGACCGACAAGTGATTCGATTTGCCTGGAAAAGATGCGCTCGAATCCATAGTCGTTGCCCGCCGCGGTGAGCACGGAGGGATTGGTCGTCAACGCCAGCGCCGCCAGGCCACGGCGCTCGGAGCGCAGCTTCACGACAAGCTCCGCCGCGAGGTGCAACGCGTCGGCTGCACTTCCGCCATTTCCGAAGAAAACAATTTTCCCGCCGGCCCGAAGAGAAGCCGCGCTTTTTTCAGCAAATTGCCCGATGCGTTCGACGAGCGCCCCGGAAAAGTTCTGCTTTACGCGAGCGCTTTCCTCGAGTTGCCGCCGGATTTCATCCGTGAAAGAGGCCATGGGCGCCTAGCAGAGAACGATCTTTTCGCGGTGGCGAACGACCCTGCGCGTGGCGTTACGCGTGTCCACAACCAGCTTGGCGGCGTCCACGATGGCCACGTAATCGTAGCTTGAGTGATCCGTGGCAATGATGACTCCGTCGTAGCTTCCCAGCGTTTGGGCAGTTAGCGGGACGGACTTCATATTTTCGTAGTTATAGTGCCGCATTTTGTGAAGCTGCGGGAAATAGGGATCATTGTATTCGAGATTCGCGCCGCGCTGCTTGAGGATCTGCATGATTTTCAGCGTCGGCGATTCGCGCAGGTCATCGACGTCCTTCTTGTAAGCCACGCCGAGAATCAGAAGCTTTGCTCCTTTGAGGCTCTTTTTGTGCTCGTTGAGAGCCGCAGCGACCGCGTCCACGACGTGATAGGGCATTGCGGTGTTGACTTCGCCGGCCAGCTCGATGAAACGTGTCGAGAAATCGAACTCGCGCGCCTTCCAGGAAAGGTAGTACGGATCGACGGGGATGCAGTGTCCTCCGAGGCCCGGACCAGGGTAGAAGGGCATGAAGCCGAACGGCTTTGTGGCGGCCGCGTCGATGACTTCCCAGATGTCTATTCCCATGCGCAAGCTGAGCATCTTCAGCTCGTTGACCAGCGCGATGTTGACGCAACGAAAGATGTTTTCAAGGAGCTTGGCCATTTCCGCAGCTCGCGTCGAACTGACCGGTACGACGCGCGAGACAACCTGCGCGTAAATCGATTGCGCGGCTCGCCCGCTCGGCGGATTCACGCCACCGACGACTTTGGGAATCTGCGCCAGCCCAAACTGTTTGTTGCCGGGATCTTCGCGCTCGGGAGAGAACGCCAGAAAGAAATCGCAGGCGATATTTTCGTTTTCCGGACCAGCGGCGATGGGGCAATGCAGGCCGCTCTTCTCAAGGATCGGCAGTACGAGTTCTTCGGTGGTGCCGGGATAGGTTGTGGATTCGAGGACAATCAGCTGGCCCTTCTGGAGATGCGGATGGATGGAAATAGCGGTCTGCTCGACGTAACTGAGGTCGGGTTCGCGGCGTTCGTCAAGTGGCGTCGGCACGCAGATAATGATAGCGTCCGCTTCCTTGAGACGCGCGAAATCCGTGGTCGCGCTGAAGTGCTTGGAGATGACGAACTGCTGGATCTTGTTTTGCGGGATGTGTTCGATGTAGGACTTACCAGCGTTGAGCATCGACACCTTGTTCGGATCGGTGTCAAATCCCGTGACTTTGTGGCCAGCTTCCGCAAAACGCAGGGCCAACGGCAGCCCAACGTAGCCGCAGCCAATGATGGCGACCTTCAGTTGAGCGCCTTTGAAGAATTCGGGTTTCCGGTCTGTGGGCATGAGTTACGTCGCACTCCTCGTTATTTTGGGGATAAAGCAGGCCATTCGGCCGATTGGATAAAGACAGTTCAATATAGCAGGTTCTTCTCGAAGTAAAAAACGGAGCCTCCTCGCGTGTAACCGCTTGTTCAAGAGTGGTTGCGGCTTGCTGCGAGACGCGGGAAGATAGGATCGATGCATTTGGAGACAAGAGTGAACCCCCACAGCGCGGCCGCCACGATTCGATGACTCTCATTGTTCTCCTCCTCGGGCTCGTTGTGGGTGTGCTCGTGGGTTTGCTGGGAATCGGCGGGGGCGTGGTGTTGGTGCCGGCGCTGGTTTATTTGCTGCATATGGACCAGCACCTAGCTCAGGGCACTTCACTTCTCATCCTGCTTCCGCCCGTGGGACTCGGTGCCTTGCGGGAATACTGGAAACAGGGGCAAGTGGATTTGCGCGCTGGAATTCTGTGCGCGCTGGGGATTCTGGTGGGTGGCTACCTTGGGGGCTTAATCGCGGTTCCACTGGCTTCACGCCAGCTCAAGGGACTTTTCGGTTGCTTTCTGATGCTGGCCGCGTTTCTGCTCTGGAGAAAGCCCCAGTCCAAGAACCAAACGACGGTACCCGCAGGTGAGGAACCATCTCGTGGCTGACGGCCCATTGCGCAGCGCAGGCATTTTTGCGGCCGCATGCGTCTGCGGCGTAGCTTCAGGTTTGTTTGGGATCGGAGGCGGGGTCCTCTTGGTTCCGTTCTTGGCCTTGTTTTTTGCGTTCGGGCAACATCGCGCACAAGGCACGAGCTTGATCGCGCTAATACCGCCCACAGGTTTGCTGGCGTTTCTCGCGTATGCCAAGGCGGGCTACGTTTCCTGGAAAGGCGGTTTGCTACTTATCCCAGGGGTTTTCGTTGGAGGCATTATCGGCGGTTGGCTAGCTAAACGGCTCCATCCGCGTCGAATGCGGCAAGTTTTTGCCGGACTGATGTTTGCGCTGGGAATGTGGCAGGCTGCTGCCGCCTGGTGGCGCTAAGGAGTTTGCAAATACCATGGTTGACGTTCACTGCCATATCCTGCCCGGACTCGACGACGGCGCGGCCAACTTTGAGGAATCGCTGGCGATGGCGGAGTCCGCGATTGCGGACGGAATTACCCACGCTGTGGCGACGCCGCACTCGAGCGACCAATATTCCTTTGACTATGTGCGAGTACGAGGACTTCGAGACGAACTTCAGGAGAAAATTGGCGGCCGTCTGAAACTGGCCACGGGCTGTGATTTTCATCTAAACCCCGAGAATCTGGACGCGTTGCGCGCGGATTCCGCGCGCTTCTGCATTAACCAGCATGACTACTTGCTCGTGGAATTCAACGAATACTCGATTCCACCGAGCATGGATCAGACTCTGCATGAGATTCAGCTCTTAGGACTTAGGCCGGTAATAACTCATCCGGAGCGCAACGCCATCCTGCGTCTGCAGACGGAGCGTCTTGCGAAATGGGTTCGGCTCGGTTGCTTCATTCAGGTGACAGCAGGCTCACTGACAGGAGTTTTTGGCCCCGGCGCGCAAAAAGATTCATTGCGGTGGCTGGTTGCTGGGTTAGTACACATTGTAGCCAGCGATGCTCACAATACGCGCGGCCGGCCGCTTAAGCTCCGGCCCGCATACGACTTTGTCCGTGAACAGTTTGGCGAAGAAAAGGCGCGCGGTCTCTTCGTCGAGAATCCAATGGCGATATTTGAGGGACGCGAGCTTCCGTATGTTCCGCAGTTGCCGGAGGCAATCGGCGCGCCGCGCCGCAAACGATTTTTCTTCTTCTGAATTTTCAGTTCGCGGGATGTAGCGGCATTCCAGCCCATGCATTGAGGATTCCCAGGAACTCGCGAACAACGTCCAGCGCGTCCCCCGTGTCGCGCCACCAGTGTCCGGGTTCAAAGGGATCGTCCGAAGCAGCCCGTATAATTGCGCGGCCGCGCTTTGCGGCGAGCCGGTGCCATAGGATTCGCACGCGGCGGGTGTGCACTTTGCTTGTCACGATGATCACGGTATTGTCCCTCTCCTCCGCCATCTCTGCAGAAATGGCTGCGATTTCGTCCGCGGTGTTGACGATGGGAGGTTGAAGCACGCGGATGGCGTCTGCGGGCACACCTTCGTGCATCAGGACGTGCAAACTGTAAAAATCTTCGCTGGCAAACGGGATTCCCATTGCTTCGAGTGTTGCGCCGGGCTCCGCGGAATGCGTCAGCCAGACTTTTGGCGCGTAACCCTCGCGATATAGTTTCGCGGCTTCCATGGCGCGCAAGGGCATGCGCCCGCTAAGGACGACGATGGCTTGAGCTTTTTCAAGAGGGTCTTGTACTACAAGCCAGCGGCCGACAAATAGCAGCGAGGCCACTGTGCAGAGCAGCGCCGCGGCCACCAGCGCGAGCATAATTCGGGCTGTCCGCCGCTTCTTCAATGGAGTGATTTCCAATTTGTTCTGCGTTGCCATCTTCGTGCGATTATGCGTCGGCGCATCGTATCCCCTGCCGGATATGTGGTCAATTAGACAGGCGCAGGCTACACTAACGGGCTGCGAATTTCAGGAGGCCGCATGAGAGCGGTGGTGACTGGGGGAGCTGGATTTCTGGGGTCGCACCTTTGCGACCGCCTGATTGCAGAAGGATGGGAGGTGTTGGTTCTCGACAATTTTGTCACAGGCGTTGATTCCAACGTTGGGCACCTCCTTGCGCATCCCCATTTTCGCATCGCGCGATGCGACGTATCGAAATATATCGACGTGCCAGGGCCGGTCGACTATGTTTTGCACTTTGCCTCGCCCGCGAGCCCAGTGGATTACCTCAAGCTTCCCATCCAGACCCTCAAGGTTGGCGCGCTTGGCACGCATAACGCGCTGGGGCTGGCGCTTGCCAAAAAGGCAAAGTTTTTCCTGGCTTCCACAAGCGAGTGTTATGGCGATCCGGAAATTTCTCCGCAGCATGAAGAGTATTGGGGCCACGTAAATCCGATCGGGCCGCGCGGCGTTTACGACGAAGCCAAGCGCTTTGCGGAAGCCATGACCATGGCGTACCACCGCTATCACGGCGTGGACACGCATATCGTCCGCATCTTCAATACTTACGGCCCCCGAATGCGCCTCAACGATGGCCGCGCACTGCCCAATTTCGTGCATCAGGCGCTAACAGGGAAAGCGCTGACCGTTTATGGCGACGGCAAGCAGACGCGCAGTTTTTGCTACGTCTCTGATTTGATCGAAGGGATTTACCGCCTGATGCTTTCCGACGAACACTTGCCCATGAATATCGGCAATCCGCAAGAGATCACTATCATGGAATTTGCCGAACGCATTCGCGCCCATTTCGAAAATGCTCCCGCCATTGTTCTTGAGCCGCTTCCGCAAGATGATCCGAAGCGCCGCTGTCCGGACATTACCAAGGCGAAGCGCATCCTGAAATGGGAACCCAAAGTTGGGTTGGACGAGGGATTGCGGTTGACGCTCGATTATTTCAAGCAAGGATTCGCTGCAAAAAAAGATTCTTAACGAGCAGACGGGAACAAATTACACCATTGCGCAGATGGGTTCGTCCCGCTTACGGCTCACGAATTGTTCGAAGCTATTACGCTCTGCCGAACGAGTAATACTCGAAACCAAGTTCCCTCATGTGCTTGGGAGAATAGAGATTTCTGCCGTCCACAACAAGCCCGCGCGCCATCAGCGGTTTTGCGCGTTTCCAATCCAGGTTGCGGAAAACATCCCACTCCGTGCAGACCAGCGCGGCGTCCGCACCGCGCAGCGCTTCGTAGGGGTCTTCGTGGTAGGTCACCTTCGGAAAGAGCGCTTTCGTTCTCGAGATAGCTTCGGGATCGGTGGCGTGCACAACCGCGCCTTCCTCGAGCAACCGTTTAACAACTTCGAGCGCGGGCGCAAAACGAATGTCGTCGGTGTTGGCTTTAAAAGCCAAGCCCAGCACGGCAACATGCTTGCCTTTGACGACCCAGAGCGCCTTGTGTATTTTTTCCAGGAAGCGGTCGATGCGCTGCTTATTGACGCGCTCCGTGGCTTTCAGCAGGTCGAAATCGACTCCCACGGAGGCCGCGAGATGAATGAAGGCCTGGACATCCTTGGGAAAGCAAAAGCCGCCAAATCCGAGCCCTGCGCTCAAGAATTGTCCGCCAATTCTGGGGTCCAATCCCATTGCGTGCGTAACTTCTTTGACGTCCGCGCCGATTCTTTCGCAGAGATCGGCAATGACGTTGGCGTAACTGATTTTCAGCGCGAGAAAGGAGTTTGAGGCGTGCTTGATGAGTTCGGCGCTGTTGATGGTCGTCACGAGAAATGCCGCGTCATGGTCCGCCGGGCAAGTGCCTTTGTGAACCGGGCAATGGAAGCGGCGCTCCAGGATCGGACGATAGATTTCGCGCAAATCGGCCGCGGCGGATTCGTCCTCCACACCGACGACGATGCGGTCCGGATGGAAAAAATCTCCGACGGCGGTGCCTTCGCGGAGAAACTCGGGATTCGAAGCCACGCGAAAATTGGACTTGCCGCCGCTGCTATACGCAGCAAGCGCCCGCTGCAGTTCCAGTCCCGTGCGCGCTGGTACAGTGCTCTTCTCGATCACTAGTTTGGGGGAACGGGCTTGCTCGGCAATCTGACGAGCCACTTGATCGATTGCCGAAAGATCGGCTTCGCCGCTTTCCTTCGGCGGCGTGCCCACGCAAATAAAAATGGCGTCACCCGCGCGAATTGCTTCCCCGGCATCTGGAGTATAGGAAATGCGCCCGGCCTTTCCCGCCGACGTCAGAATTTCTTCCAGATGCTGCTCATAAATAGGCACCTCTCCGGCTTGCAGTCGCTTGATGCGTTCCGCATCGATGTCCGTGCAGGTTACTTCATGCCCCGCCGCGGCCAGGCATGCCCCTGTTACCAGCCCTACGTAACCACAACCAATCACGGATAGACGCAAGTCAGGATCTCCTTGGGAGCGCTTCAGGTAAACATCAAGCGCCGTCACGAATTCGCTGCAAGCAGTTTATTTTGACTGAACCGCAACGCATAAGAAAGGACATCATCGCGATAGGTTGCGCCGCCAACACAATACGTTCTAAATTTTTCTGGGACGCTAACTGCCCATCCCCGGCCCGATATGGACTGGGCTAGCCCTTCCATCCTCTCCCCATCAGCAATCCGCGCAAACCGAGCAGCACGAGACGCGGCTGGCGGCGGACGACATTCCAAAGCAGGCGCGTGGATTCGTCGCGGTTGATTTCACCAAGAGATTCGCGCGTGGAAGCGTCGAGAAGGTCAACGAGCTGCGAGTAGTCTTTTTGCTGGAAATGATGCAGCGCCCGCCGAATTAACCAGTGCGTGCCGAGTTCGAGGCGGAGTGCCGTCAGCTCTTTGCTCCCGCCTTTCCGCAGGATGGCCTGCCCAACTCCGAGCGCGCCACGCAGTCCGGTCACAATTCCGCCGACGGTTGACACTTTCACCTGCGCCGCCGCATCGCCTACCAGATAAACCTCGCCATTTCCAATGCGTCGCCGCACTGGGACCCACCCTCGATAGACCGGAATGCGCGCCCCTTGCCACTCCAGCGGCTCCATCTGTTTTTTCTCGAGAAAACGCGATAGACACCGCTTGGTGTCACGGCCGTCTTCGCCGATGATCCCCAAAGCGCCGCGCTCGGGGGATTCGGGGATCAGCCAATAGAAATACGGAGTATCGTCCGGAACGAACCAAACGCGGGTCGTGTCCGGGGGTTGATCTTTCGGCAGGCGAACGATGGCTTGCACCAGCGGGACGGTCTCAATGGGAGGCCAACCGGCGCTCCGAGCCACTCGGCTGGAAGCTCCGTCCGCTCCGACGACGCTATCCGCATGCAATTCCTCGCGTTGCCCGGCGGAATCGACTTCCACGCGCAGACCTCGCGCATTTGGGGCTAGTCCAAGAAAGCGTGTGTCAAACGAAAGATGGGCCCCCGCCTGCTGTGCGCTGCGGGCCAAAGCTGGAATTAAGCGCGATCTTTCGATGATGAGATCAGGCCGCGCAAGTGCGACCTGCGCGGAACGCCCGTCGGTAAACAATTCGAAGCGGCGGATTTCGTTGACGATGCTCTCGGCGGCGGCGGCACCGAGCTGGCCGCGGAATTGATCCGTAACGATTAGCGACCTCGCTGCAGGTTCGAAGCCTGGCCGCGATTCCAGCACGCGCACGCGCCGCCCGCCGGCAGCCACCGTAGCTGCCGCGAACAAACCCGCGGCGGAGCCTCCCACAACGATGACCTCGCCGTTCTCCCCATCAGGCCGGGGCCTCTTTTCAGTGCTTGGCACGATTTCGCTTTCCCAAGTCGCGCTTACACCCGGAACTTTTACTCGGCCGGGTATTTGCGTTCAAAAGTTTCAAGAATTTGGACTGCTCTTCACCCGATCCGAAGGGATATGCATTAAACATCGGTGAGACGGCAACCCACTAAGTATAGCGAATCCACTTGTGCGGGCAAACCCGCACGGCCTTAATACATGCCGAGGGAGCGCGATATCTTTATATAGGGAGCTTTTCAGGAGATTGTGGCGGGCTTTGGCCCTTGGCGTTCATACGGGGCACGTTCGAGAAATAGCACTCCACCCAGCACGATGACAAACGCAAGGACCGCCACCAGAACCGCGGAGAGCGGCGGCAGATAGCTCACTAACACGGCAGCTCCGCCGCTCAGTAATCCCAACAGATACAAGCTCACGACAGCCCCACGATGTCCCAATCCTAGATTTGCCAGCCGATGAGCGGCATGATCTTTGCCCGGCGTCGCAAAAGGCAGCAGGCCGCGCCGCGAGCGGGAAATGGTGACCAGTGTGGTATCGAAAATCGTCACTCCCAGAATCAGCAGCGGAGCGAGCCAAGCGGAAATGTAATTGGAGTTCTCGAGCCGCAGCTTCAACCCCAGTGTAGCCATCAGGAATCCCAGAAACATGGCCCCGCCGTCGCCCATGAATATTTTGGCGGGCTTAAAGTTCCAGCGTAGAAAACCCGTTGCTGCCCCAAGGACAGCTGCCGCCAGAGTGGTGACCAAGGTCTGGCCGTTCAAGTACGCAAGCAGGGCGAAGAAAATAGACGCTGTGGCGGCCACACCCGCGCAAAGGCCGTCCATGTGGTCCAGGATGCTGAAAGAGGCGGTAATCCCTACGACGAAAAAAATGGTCAGAATTGCGTCCAGAATGTAACCCGCTCGTCCGCCAAGGATAACTTCAAAAACCTGTGCGTGAATGCCGGTCAGCAGCAAAATGCCTGCGGCAAGCGGCATGCCAAGGAATAGCTTAACTTGATGGTGCAGCCAGCCCCGGTCATCGAGAATACCTACAGCCGCGACGAGCGTTGCGCCCGCCAAAATTCCCATGATCTGCGCGCGAGCTGCTCCGCTAAACGTAAAGAGGACCGCGAGCATTACGGCCCCATACATGGCCAGGCCCCCCAGCAACGGGATCGGGCTGAGGTGGACCTTGCGCGGTCCAGGAAGATCCACCATCCCCACGCGCAATGCCAGCGCGCGCACCGGCATCGTCAGCATCAGAGATGCGAATAGCGCTATCAGAAACGTCAGCAGACCTGCGGGCATGCTCCCTCGTTTTGTTTGAAGGTGCTGACCGGGGACGGTGCGGCCAGTGCCTCAATCGACTTCTGCCGGGTTGGGGGCCCGGCTCCCATGGAAAAATGGCTGCCCCACGCAGCTTCAACACGATACTTTGAAAATTGTTTTGCTTCAATCAGGAATGTTTGCGGGGTAATCAGGAAGATAGGTGACCAGGCCGCGCACGGCAAAGTGTTCAAAAACGCACAGCAGCCTGTTTAGGCATCTATGGCACTCTGCTCTATCTTTCGGTGAGCATTCGGCCAAACGTGCGTTTCACTTCCTCACGGTTCTTCGTCGCATAATACCAATCGATGGTGCGCTTAAGTCCATCGCGAAAGAGCACTTTAGGCTCCCACCCCAGCAGCTTCTTCGCAAGCGAGTTGTCTGCCACGCGATTGAGCGGCCCCGTCGGCATGTTCGGAAGCAACTTAATCTCCGCTTTATGGCCCGTAAACTCGCAAACCATCTTAGCCGCATCGATGACACGGATACGTTCCATCGTTCCCAGATTGATGGCCGTGCCATCACTGATTTTTTCTCCCGCCAAAATCGTCCCTTCGACAATGTCCTCGATAAACGTCCAATTGCGGATTTGTGTTCCGTCGCCCCACACTTCGAAGGGGTTCTGCCCCAGAAACGCCCGCGCAATCATGGCGATGACAGCATGATTTTCGACGCCGCGCGGTCCGTACACCGTGAAGTAGCGGCAAGAGGCTGCGCCCATGCCGTGTTCCTTTGCATAGGCGCGCAGGGTAAACTCGCCCATCAATTTGGCCCAGCCATAGGTGTTGTCGGCATCGTTCGGGCCGTTGGTGAGATCTTCCGTGAGGTAGAGCTCTTTCTTGACGTCCGATTGAAGGAAATTCGGATACACGCATCCGGAGGACGCGAACACCACCTTTTTTACTTTCGCCCGCAGGGCTTCCGCGAAAACAAGGCCATCCAGAAAGAAGTTGGAAGCTGGCCCGGCTTGGTGCAGATCGACATAGCCGCGGCCGCCATGATCCGCGGCCAAATGAAAAACCGTATCCACGCCTTGCACCGCGGAGCGCGTAACGCCCGGTTCGCGCAGGTCGGCGTGGATGAAATCGATCTTTCCGTTGGCGGTATGTTCCCGGATGTTGTCGCGATGCCCGCTCGTCAGATCGTCGACGATCCGAATTTTCGCGCCGCGCGCGAGAAGATGATCCGTCAGGGTCGATCCGATGAACGAAGCGCCTCCCGTCACCAGCACAAGTTTTCCAGTCCAAAAAGTCTCCGAAGTCGTCACGCGTTCACGGCCTCCTCGATGATTTTCACGAATTTCTGCAATTCCTTGACTCTATCATAGTCAGGCGCAACGGCCCGGGCCGCCCGGCCCATGCTTTGCAATTTGGCTCCGTCTATGACAAGGGAACGAATCGCGGCGGCAACTTTTTCCGGGCTGTCTGGATCGGCGGATACCGCAAACCCGAACTTCGCACCCAACGACGCCGCATCTGTCTCTTCCGCCGCAACCGCTACGATTGGCTTTCCAGCGGCGAGTATTCCGTACATTTTACTGGGCACGACAACCCCTTCCAGTCCTCGTTTCACTGTGATGACGTGCGCATCGGGAGCAGCCAGCACGGAGGGAAGCTTGCTCGCCGGAAAGAATGGGAGAAATCGCACATTTTTCGCCTCTCTCGCCAGGGCTTCCACGCGCGAGCGCTGCGCTCCTTCGCCGACGAAGACGAGACTCACGCCATCCGCGTCCAGATTGCGTACCGCCGCGATTAAAGTCTCCCACGCTCCGTAGAAGCCGAGATTTCCCGCGTGAAGCAGCACGAATTTGGAATCGCCGCGAATCATCTGAATGACGTCTTGATCGAGCGAGGACTGCGGCGCATTCGCTGGAAGAATATCCGCGCCGTCGCGGACGATTCTGACGCTTGCCGGATCAACGCGTTTCGCGACGATGCGCGAGCGCATATCCTCTCCAAGCACGATCACGCGCGTGGCGCGCCGCAAGGCCCAGCGGTGTAATCTTTCCCAAATGCGCGCCAGGAGACCGGGCTCGACGATCGCCCCGCCTACCGCCATGTCCGGATACATGTCGCGAATGTTGTAGACGTACGGCTTGGCTTTCAGCAGCGCAACGATCGCTCCGACAATCCCTCCAAACGGAGGGTCGGTCATCGCCAGCACCACATCGCACCGCACGAAGAACGCGCGCGGAATCGCGAGCGCGACGTAACTCACATAGTTCAGTACCCGCCGCTTCATCGCGAAGCGCGGATAATCCGTCGAACCCACGCGCAGAATTCTTACGCGCCCGGCAACTTCCGTTTGCCAGAGTCTCCATGGCCGCCGTTCGCTTGGGTCGTACGACGGCCGGCCGCAAAGCACCGTAACGTCGTGCCTTGCGGAGAGCGCTTCCACCACGGTCGCTGCCATCTTCGCCGTCGCCGATGTGTCCGGCGGATAGTAGAGATTCAGGAGCAGGATTCTCATTCGAACAGTGCTCGTGGCATGCGTTTCACGATCGAGTGATGAGGAAGTCGCCGAGCACCAGCGCATCCATTTGCGTGCGTTGGAAGCAATCCAGAGCCTCTGCAGGGGTGCAGACAATCGGCTCGTTATCGTTGAAAGAAGTGTTCAAGACAACCGGAACTCCGGTGAGCTGCTCAAACGCCTTGATCAGGCTCCAATAGCGGGGGTTCGCCTCGCGCGTCACTGTCTGAAGCCTGCCTGTTCCATCAACATGAGTTGGGGCCGGAATTTTATCGCGTTTCTCGGGGCGCACTGAAAACGCCAGAGTCATAAACGGCGAGGGATGGGATTTCTCGAACCACTCACCCGTGGATTCCGCAAGAATCGATGGCGCGAACGGCCGGAAAATTTCCCGGTGCTTGATGCGCCGGTTCAGTATTTCTTTCATCTCCGGACGCCGCGGATCGGCGACGATGCTTCGATTGCCAAGCGCGCGCGGCCCCCATTCTGCCCGGCCTTGGAACCATCCAAGAATCTTGCCATCGGCCACTATTGCGGCTGTGCGCTGCATCAGATTGGCCTCGGCCAACTCTTCCACGCGGCAACCGTTCTTTCCAAATGCCTTCGCATCCATCGCGGCCCGAATCTCTTCGCGCGTGTATCCCGGCCCCCAGTAAGCGTGATCCATGACGAAAGTTCGCGGCTTTCCAAGAATCTGGTGCCAAACATAGAAAGCGGCTCCCACGGCCAGCCCTCCATCGCCTGCTGCCGGATGAACGTGGACCTGCTCGAAGCCCGTCTTATCGAAGATTTTTCCGTTGGCGACGCAATTGAACGCCACTCCGCCCGCGAGGCACACCGCTTTCAGCCCGGTTCGCTCCGCAAGCTTCTTCAACATCCCAAGATAAACTTCCTCAAGTCGCGTTTGCAGCGCAGACGCCAGGTTGCGGTGTCTTTGTTCGAGCGGCTCTTCGGGATTGCGCTTGGGGCCCAGCCGCCTCTCCATTGCTTCCGAAAACATCTTGCCCATCGTAGGTGTCTTGTCCGCGTCTGCCCAGCTCATTTCTGGTCCCGTACGATGATGCGTAAAGTATTCGAGGCCCAGCCGGAATCCATTTCCATTTATGTGCACGATATCGCGAAAAGCCTCGAGTTGCTCGGCTTCGCCGTACGCCGCCAGGCCCATCACTTTGTACTCATCGCCGAATTTCAGAAAACCGAGGTACTGCGTGACCGCGCTATAAAAAAGGCCCAGCGAATGAGGAAATGCGATCGCGCCGTCGATCTTCATGCGGCTGCCGTCGCCGCTCCCCCACATCGTGCTCGCGAAATCACCCAACCCGTCCGCGGAAAGCAACGCCGCTCGTTCGAAAGGCGACACAAAAAACGCGCTGGCCAGATGCGCTTGATGGTGTTCCACGCGGTGGAATTTTGCGGCGAGTTTTGCCGGATCCGTATCGAAGGCCCGCGCCAGCGCTTCCGGTATTCCCGTGAACTTCGCCAGAACTTTCATTCGCTCGCGCGCGAACGAGGGCATGCGTATCGCATAAAAGAGCTTCGTGCCCAGCCGCGCGTAGGGGTTACGCGGCACGGCCACGTGATCGATATCCTTTAGTTCCAACCCGGCCTCGCGCAAGCAATAGCGAATCGCCTGGGCCGGGAAGCCGGCGGCGTATTTCACACGGTTGAAGCGTTCTTCTTCGACCGCAGCCACAAGGCGGCCATCGCAGACGATGGCTGCCGACGCGTTGCCGTGGTAGGCATTTATCCCAAGGATGTTCATCGCGATTGGATTCAGTCTACCTCAGGAGTGCTGATCATGCCGCGAGGTGATGCTTGCACCACTCGTTGAGGACGTACAACGCCCACGGGCGCGACCACGAAGTCTTGCCCTCAAGAAATGCAGCCCAAACGCCGCGGACGCCCTCAGCGCGAAGGTGCGGAGCAAGCGACGGCGCGATGTCGGCAAAGCTGTCTGCAAGCCGCGGCCGCAATGGGCCGCGGAGCCATTCTTCCCAGGGAAGCGTGAACGTCCGCTTTTGCTGCCCAAGAATTTCTTCCGGCAGCAGTCCACTCAACGCCTCCACCAACAATGCCTTCTGCGCTCCGGCGCGATGGCGTGCTGCATCGGGAAGGGAATCGACGAATTCAATCAAAGGCGTATCCAGCAGCGGCACGCGTACCTCCAGCGAGCGCGCCATGCTCACCGAATCCGTATCGCGCAGCAGCGTGCTTGCCATGTAGCAGCGCAATTCCAGCCAGGCGATGCCCGCCACCGGCTCCAGTTTCCTCGCCTCGCTGGCTGTGCGATCCAGCCATCCCAGCCACGTCGGTTCGAGAGTAACTCCGTCCGCGCTCACGGTGCTCGGACGGAAGCGCGGTTCGATCAGTTGCTCAAGCAGGCCCGGCGGAAAAAGCGCGCGCGCATAGAAGTAAGGATGCGGAAGAGTGTCAGGATCTCTCCATGCGGCAACGGCTTTGCCCGCGGCGTCGCGCGACATGCGCGCCCCGAGAATGCTCGCGATCAGTGGCGCGGTGGCGCGGCGCAGCGGCCACGGCACGAACCAGGCCAGCCGGGTGAGCCGCTGAAGAAGCGCCGTGTTCCTGAAGCTGGCGTAGCCCGCGAAAAGCTCGTCGCCTCCCAGCCCGGAAAGCGCCACCTTGAGACCAACTTCGCGGGCCGCCCAAGACACGCAGTATGTATTGATACCATCCATCGTCGGCTGATCGAGGCCCGCCACCGCTTCGTCGATCCGCGCAAGCATCGCCGCGCCATCGAGAGGAACTTCTGTGTGTTGTGTGCCGCATCGTTGGGCAACTTTGCGTGCCAACGGAGCTTCGTCGTACGAAGTTCCCGGGAACGACAGCGTGAAGCTCCGGATTCCTGCCTGCGCGCGCGCCGCAAGCGCGGCAATCGCCCCAGAATCGAGACCGCCGGACAGGAAGAGTCCAACCGGCACATCCGCAATCAAATGCGCCCGCACGGCATCTTGAAGAAGCGGGCGCAAGAGTTTCGCTGCGGAATCCAGATCATTCGGTTTGCGAGGATCACGCGCGGCAGGACTCGTCTGCAGATCCCACCACGGACGCGCCCTCGGCACCCGCCGCCGTTCCGGAACATACAACAGCATGCGATGGCCGGGCGGAAGAGAAAAAACTCCCTCCAGCATGGTCACCGGCTCCGATGCGCTGCCAAAAAGCAGGTATGAAGTCAGCGCGTCCTGTGAAATCTGCTTTGGCACGGTGCCGCTTGCCAAAAGAGCGCGCACTTCCGACGCGAACGCAAAGCCTTCCGGCGTCTGCGTGTAATAAAGCGGCTTGATGCCCAACGGATCGCGCGCCAAGAAGAGTAAAGGCGCGGTCGCAAATCGTCCGCGCAGGTCGAGCAACGCAAACGCAAACATGCCGCGGAGCTCCGTCAAACACTCTTCGCCCCACTCTTCCCAGGCATGCACCAGAATTTCCGTATCGGATTGCGTTGCGAAGCGGTGCCCGAGCAGCGTCAGGCGTTCGCGGAGTTCGCGATAGTTGTAGAGTTCGCCGTTGTAGATGACGGCGACATCCCGCGTTTCGTTCCAGATGGGCTGCTGACCGCCAGCAAGATCAATAATGCTGAGCCGGCGCATTCCGAGGGCCAATCCCGGCGCCCGGGGATCACCGCAGAGGAATCCCTCTCCATCCGGACCGCGATGCCGCAGCGCCGCTGCCATCGCGCGCACGCGCAACTCCGCATCCTTGCTGCGCGACGCGAACGCGACACCGCAAATACCGCACACGCTATTGTTTGATCTCCGGCGTCGAAAAGAAGGCCGCTCCAGCTCGCAAGGCGTGCTCGCGCAGGCGGAAGCGAGGAATTCTCAATCGCCTATCAGCGTACCACGCAAGCACCGCCCGAAGCAGCAAGAGGAAGAGTGTCAGGCAAGCGGAAATAACCAGGATGAGGAACGATTTCCGCTCCAGCAGCAAGTTCCAGTTCATGGCCTCATCCCATCCTGGGAGTGCGCCGTCGAGAACCCTGCGAAGTCTCAAGCCGTGGAGAGGCAGCCGGGCTAGCCGCACGTGAGCATAGCGATCGTAATTGTATTCACTGGGATAACCGGGAACCGTGCTAATCGCCTCCGCGAACACAGCGGGCATGCGAAGGTCTTCTCGCGTCAGCAGCTGGCCTTGAGCATTTCGAAATATAACCCGGTACGATGGATCGACGATAATCCAACGCCCATTGATCAACACTTCGGCTACCACATGCTTGGTGTTGCGCTCTGGAGTCAGCAGCAGCAGCCGCCGCACGCTTAATCCCCCGCTTCGTGCAAGATTTAGAAACGCATTGGTCGCCGTACCGCAAACAGAGAGCAGCTGCTTGTAGTTGAGGGTGGTTTCCGGGTCGCGCGCCGAAAGCGCGGATGCATCGGGAGCGACGTACCGCGATGGCCCGCTTTTCATCCACGCCAGGATGGCCTCGACCCGCTTTTCCGGGGCCGCGGATTCCGGCACAACAGCATCAGAAAATCCGCTCAGGTATTGTCGGACCGAATACTCTCGGATGCCCGCGTACAGCGACGACACCACGACCGCGGCGAGCAGCAGATTCACGCCGCACCACACCGCGCGGAAAATAAGAGGCCTTTTCGTGGGCAGTTCAATCACTCCTGTGGCTCAAATTCTGCCCTGTGTGTAGACTAAAGTGCAAGCTTGTTATAGAGCGCTTCCATCTCACGAACTGGCTCTTCCCATCCCAGCCGCGCGGTTAGCGCATGGCATCCCGCAGCCAGCCGTGCGTGCAAATCCGGGTCGCTAATGACGGATTTGATCGCTTCGGCCAGGGCTCCTGCCTTACGCGGCACTACCAGCCCAGCGACATCCGCCAACAGCGGAGCGATGCCACACTGCGCCGTCACTATGACCGGCGTGCCTGCGGCCGCCGATTCCGCTGCGGTATTCCCGAAGTTCTCATTCTGCGAAGGCAGCACGAACACATCGGCGTCGCGGTACGCGGCCCATTTCGCCTCGCCAAAAATCGGCCCGGTGAACTGCACTTGCGGAGTCACCCCAAGCTGCGCCGCCATCAGCTCGAGCCGCCCCTTCATTCCGCCTTCGTCCGGTCCAGCAAACACAAGCCTCGGCGTCTTTACCGCAGTCTCCTTTGAAAGCTCAGCAAAAGCTCGCAACAGCAAGTCCGGGCTCTTCTTTTCCGAAAGCCGCCCGAGAAAAAGGATGACCTTCGCGTCCTCCGCAATCCCGAGCCCCTTCCGGAAAACGCCCCGCTCGGGCCAGGAAGCCGGCGCTTCCACCCCATTGCGGCGCAGCACGATTTTTTCACGCGCCACGCCTCCGCTCGCCAATTCTTCGGCTTCTTGCTCGGAGGTCGCAATGATTGCGCTCGCGCCCTCAAACAACCGGCGCCCAAACCACGCGTGATAGATCTTCTTCAGCCGCAGATTTCGCACGATCGGCACAAACATCCCGATCGGCTCGAGCACGTACGGAATCTTCCGCCGCACGCAAGCGTCTGCGACTGGCGGCCCGAGAAAATCGTACAGCCCATAAATGTGCGCCACGTCAAAATCTTGCAGCCGCGCCCGGCAGAATCGCCTCACCGCCGGGTTCCACGTCAGCGACCGGTATCGCAACCACGTCGGCAGATAAATCGCCGTCACGCCGTTCTCCGCCCGCGTCCAACCGAAAGTACTTCGTTCCGCGCCGAAGGCCTTCTGCGAACTCATGCGTGCCGCGACGCCCCAATCCACCGTCAGCACCGTCACCTCCGTTCCATGCCTGGCAAGACCATGCGCCAGCGCCCGCACCTTCACCGGCGGGCCGCCGAACTCCAGGAATGGCGCGTAGGTTTCCGTGACGCTCAGGATTCGCATTGTTCGCGAAGGATTTTCTTCAGAGACTTGGCAAACACACTGAACCGGAATTCCCGTTCCACGCGCTGCCGCCCGCGCGCGCCCATTTTTTGCGCCATGGCCGGGTCAGAGAGCAACGTTTCAATGGACGTCGCGAGTTGCGGCGCGTCGCCATGCGCCACCAGATAACCGGTCACGCCATCCTCGATCACTTCCGGCGCACCGCCGTGCGCGCCGCCGATCACCGGTTTCCCGCATGCCATTGCTTCCAGGTAAACCAGCCCGAAGCCCTCGCCTCGGCTTGGCAACGCAAACATTTCGCACGCCTCGTAGCACGCTATGAGCTCTTCGTTACTCACCCCGCTGAGAAAGTGCACGTGACGATTCACGCCATTCTTTTCGGCCAGGTTTTCCAGCCACGCGCGGTCATCGCCATCGCCCACCGCCAGCAGCTGCAACTCTGGCCAACGCGTCAGAAGCCGTGGCAGCGCCGTGATCAGCGTGTCCATTCCTTTGTATCGTTCATTCGCCAGCCACCGGCCCACCGTAAGAATCACGCGCCCGGCAGGGTACCCGTGAGGCAGCTTTCCTTGCGGAGCGTTCGCAGGAATCGCTTCAAATTCCGGATCAAGCGCCCACGGCAACACGTGAATTCGCTCCTTCCGCACCTGCTGCTCCGCCACGTGATTTGCCGTGTCCTTGCTCGGCACAAGCACCACATTCGCGCGCCGCAGCGCCAGCCGCCGCAAGATCGGCAGCGGTTCCCATATTTCCACGCCGTGCGCGCAAATAATCGTCCGAAGCCGGGGCGCAACGATTCTCATCGCTTGCGTAACTGGTCCCAGGTTCGGATGCCCTGCCAGAACCAGTTTCGCCTTGCGTTTAGCCGCCCGTATCGCTGTCGCCGCAAACCGCGCCTTGCTTCGTTCGCAACCCGTGAACACGAATTCCTTTCCGCCCACGGACATGCGGTGCAGCTCCCGCGTATCATTCAAGCTCACCAGCCGGCAGTCCATATGCCGGCTAGCCGCAAACTCGCTAAACACCGCTGCAAGGTGCCGGCCCGCCCGCTGCACCCCGCCGCTCCCCGCCAGTTCCGTAAAGAGTCCAATCAGCACGCGCCGAGTCTGCCTTGTGTCGTAGTGTAAGGCAAGTGCTCCCGGAGCGCCTGCGGTCGATTTCCCCCCGCAATTGCCGCCTCACTTTGCCAATGTTAGACTCGCGGCGATTATCCAGCTGTGAATATGTGGCGCAGACCCCAACTTCCCATTCAGTGGCAGCCCCTAAGATTCTCAGCCGCCGCCTTCTTGGGATGTGTCCCACTCTTCGTAGTTGCGGCAGCGTTTCCCCAGTCAACCCGGCCACGCGAAGATTTGCACGGCGTTCTTTCCCGCCAACGCCTCAATCCTCCGCTCCGTAACGCCGAGGTCATGCTGCGCTATAGCCCCGATGGCCGCAGCCTCATGGTCCAAAATCCGTCCGGCATCTACCTATTTTCCCGCGAACCACTCAGTTTACGTACCTACGTCGCCGCGGAGGAAGTCTATCCCGCCCGCTTTTCCTTCGATTCACAAACCATCGCCGTCATCGGCTACGGCTTGAAATTAAATCGCGAGAAGGTCCCCGAAGGGCCGCGATTGGAACAGCGCGAACTGCCGTTCCACGAAGCTTGCCTCGACGAGGAATTCTCACCCGGCGCGGACTTATTCGCTTGCCTGCTGCCCGACTTCAAGCTTGTCGTCTACCAGCTTTCCACTAACGAAGTCATCTTCTCCGATTCGCTGGACAATCCATATTCCTACTTCCGCGTCGTGCTCGTACCTCTCGATCCAGACATCGCTTTTCCAAGTCCATTCGGGTTCCGCTTGGCAAATGACAGTGGCTTCCTTGCGGGTAAAGGGATGAAGTTTATATCCATGAATTTTTCGCCGGACGCCAAGATTCTGCTCGTGAAGAATAATTCGGAAGCTTTTAATGTCGACCTGGCAGCGCGTCGAAGAACGTCACTTCCCGGAGCGCTCCAAAAACGCTTGCACGGTTCGTTCTGCCTGCAAAACGACGAAAATGTTCTGGTCGCCCCTGACGGAAAAGAAACTGGGCCCACTATTGTGTCGCTGAAGAACGGCGAGGTCCTGGCCACTCCTTCCTTCAAGGCGGACCGCGTACGTCTGGCCCGCAACCCTCGTTACGCGCTTCTGTCCGATGACGGAGTAGTTGGAGACCGGGTCTTCGATTTGCAAGCGAACCGCGAACTGAACGTTCCTGACAACCTTTCCATCGATATCTTCGGAAGCGAAATGGCGGTGTTGAACGAGAGAGGCACCCTGTTTCTCTATCGCTTGGGGGAAATCCTCCCCTTTCTTTCCGTCGATTTGCCGCTCGACAGCTTGCCTGTCCTTCGTGCCGCCGCCGTCACTCCTTCCCTCGATCGTTTCGCATTTTCCGTTGACCGCAACGGGGCCGTCTTTCAAACAGAGACTGGCGAACGGATTTATTCTGCCCCTCGTTTTTCCGCCGCAACTTTCTCGGACCAGTCTTCCGCGTATCTTCTCCTTCCGAGGGATCGCAACACTCCGCCCCGCGTGGTTCAGCTCCATCTTCCGTCTGGCAAGTCCGCTCCGGAGTGGTCCGGCGGAAAAGGTCAGCTCCATTCCGGAGGAACAGTTCGCTTGGAGTACGCAATGGAAACCGCGAGTGGATATCGCTTCGCTGTGAATCAGGAGAATGACGTCCCGTACCGGCTCCGCGCACTCGATCCGGCCACGGGAAAAGAACTTTGGAAACGTGAATTTCAAACGAATAGCCCTGTGCCATTTGCCGACCCTCAGGGTGACCGTCTCATCCTTGCCTGGATCGGCGATAGCCCTGGAGCGGAAGCAGCGGCCAAACGCATCCCGGCGGTTTGGGGCATTTTCAAGAAAACAAAACGCACGAAACTGGACACCTATTTCGAGATTGTGGACGCCCGTTCAGGCCAGTCTGTCGCCGGAGTGCTCGTACAACAAGGTAGCGGCCCGTACAGCTTCGACGCCGCATTTTCCGTCGGCGATGCGCTCTTCCTCGTTAAAGATGGCAAGCGCGTTTCCGTGCGCTCCTTGCAGGACGGGAGTTTGAGGGCGCAGCTCGTCGGCGGAATGCCCACCGCCAATGCCCAGAGCAATCTCTTCGCCGTCGAGGAAGGGCCGGGCCGGCTGCTTATCTACGATCTGGCAACCGCGGCCAAGCTCGGCCAACACATTTTCCCGAATCCCATCTCCTACAGTCATTTCTCCGCCGACGGCAATCGCCTCTTCGTCCTGACCAAATATCAGGTAGCCTACATTTTGGACGTCAGCTCCCTCCGCCACGCTCCGCCACCCGCCTCCGTTCCTCCCGGGCACGATCGCTGACTAGTTCAATACAGGCAGGTCAGCGGCGCGTATCTCCCTCTATTTGCATGGACCTCCATTCCTATTTGTCCGAAACGGGTGAATAATTCGGTTGTACAATCGCGTGCTATGTCCGGTCCCCCCGTGTGTCCAGGTCAAAAGGTTTGCTTTATATTTCTTCTGTTGCTGGCTTCGTCGACCAGCAGTCTCGCCGCCAATTCATGGAAAGGCATCTTGCGCGATCAAGCGGGCCACGCCATCGGCCAAGCCACGGTTTCACTCCAAGCCACGTCGGGAACCCGCAACTACTCAGCCACTACCTCGGCAACCGGGGAATTTCTGTTTCCGGACATCGAACCCCAAAGTTACGTGATCACCGCCCGTGTTAACGGCAAAACCTGGACAGCCATCGCGCCTCTAGTGATTAAGGACAGCGATACGCCCGTTGTTGACCTCGCATTGTCCGCGAAAGATCAGACCCTCGCGGTCTCAGCACAACAGAGCGACGCCTCCGCTCAGGCGAGTGGCGGCGGGCATCTTTCGAGCGGCGAAGTCTCGAGCCTTCCGCTGAACGAACGCGACTTCAGCAAGCTATTGCTTCTGGCCGCCGGCACCATGACGGACACCAACGGGGCGGCCAACTTCACGCAGCAATTCACTGTCAATGGAATGCGCGGCACCGCCTCCGTTTTTGCCATCGACGGAGCGGACACCAGCGATCCCGAACTGGGCGGAGCTACCTTTGCCAACTTCAATGTGGATGCCATTCAGGAAGTGCAATCGAGTTCGGGAGTGATGCCCGCCGAAATTGGCCATGGCGCCGCAGGCTTCACGAACGTAGTCACGAAGTCGGGTACGGATCAGCTTCACGGAAGCGCTTTCGAATTCGTTCGCAATGCTGCCTTTGACGCCAAGAATTTCTTTGATCATGCAAGTGCTGTTGACCCTCGCCGACTGCCCCCATTTGTTCGAAACGAATTTGGCGTCACCAGCGGCGGGCCGGTAGTCATTCCGAAGATTTACGATGGCCGGAACAAAACTTTCTTCATTGCGGAGTATCAGGGTTTCCGGCAAGTCCTCGGCACCACTCAAGTCTTTGCCGTCCCGACTGCTGCGGAACGCGCCGGTATCGACACCACCACTTTTCCCGGTGACACACTGACCGTTCCCGTGAATTCTGCCATTGCACCGCTCTTGGCTCGCTATCCTCTCCCCAATGAACCGCAAGGCCCCTTCGGCGCACGGACCTTTGCAACTTCCTCAAAGGTTGTCACCGACACCGACCAATTCTCCGTGCACGTGGACCACCAGATTTCAGACAAGGCCACGTTTTTTGCCCGCTTCAGCTTGAATCAGGTAAATGGTCCAACCACGAATCCGGATCAGACAGCCATCGACCCGGGTTTCGCCGTGAATTTCTTTGACCATCAGCGCAATGCCGCCGTTCGCTACTCGCGCACAGTTTCGCCCCATCTAAGCTTCACCACGGCCTTTGGATATATTCGCAGCACTCCCTTCTTCCCCGCGTCGAATCATAGCGATCCCGCCTTGGTTTATGGCGACGGCCTTTTCCAGGGATTTAACACCGCCGACGGTTCGATTTTCGGGTCTTACAGCAATCTCTATCAAATCAAGCAGGATATGACCTACGTGCGCGGCTCGCACACCTTCAAGTGGGGCGTGGAAATACGCATGAACAAGGACGCCACGATTTTCGGCACCAATCCCAGTGGCGTTTACTCTTTTGGTGGGGGTACCGCCTATTCGCCGGTGCTAATCACGTCCGCAAGCGGTTTGCACAATATCCAACCGGGCGATCCGCTGCCTGACGCGCTCACCGGCCTGCTGACCGCCACGCCGTATTCCTATTCGATCACTGCCGCGGCCGCTGTAACTCCCACGGGCGACAGGTTTGACGAAGCCGCCGTTCGGCGCGAGGCTTACAATTTTTATTTTCAAGACTCCTGGAAGTTTTCCGCGCGATGGATTGTGAATTACGGCCTGCGGTATGAGCTGAACAGCCGCATCAAGGAAGCCAAGCACCGAACTTCGATCGCCGAACCAATTGGCCCGGACGGCAAGCCAACGTCCTTTCTCACGCCCGGCGCCACGCAGATTTTTTTGTACAATCCCCAGCCCGTCTATCCCATGGATTGGAGCGGCCTGGGTCCGCGAGTCTCCATCGACTTCGCCCTTACCCAACACACCACCATCCACGCAGGCGGCGCGATCACGACGATTCTTCCCAACCTGTGGCAGGACAATTTTGTGACGGGAGGAATCCCGTTAGTCTTTCAACCTCTGGTGACCGCTTTGCCTGGGATCCCCGTTCCGTTTCACAACACAGCAGTGCCTTTGGCGTTGCCACCCGCTTATACCACCGGCGGACAACTTCTCTTTCCCAATGGAAACAGTTCGAACGTGCCGCCCAACACTCAGATCGATTTGCAAAGATTTCAGAACGACCTTGATGCTCTGACTCCCGGGAACGAGGTTCAGTTGCTAACGGCCGCGGTCATCTCGCGCACTTTTCGCAACGGCTACATCGCAACTTCTACTTTCGGCATCGATCATGATTTTGGCAGCGTGAAGTTGAGCGCCGCTTATGTCGGCACGGCCGGAGTTCACCTCGGGAGCGTGTTTTCGCCGAACGGTTACGCTGGCGCTGATCCGGCCTTCGCACCCTTCACTCAATTCAATTCCTCTGGACATGCCATCGGCGGATTTGGACCCGAGTCCGTCATGTCCACGGGCTCTCATTCCAGCTATCACGCGCTGCAAACCAGCCTCAGCCAGAACGCCTCGCGTATCGGCCTGAGCTTCCAGGCCAGCTATACCTTTTCTAAATCGCTCGATGACACCAGCGCCGTGCTCGGAGGTCTTCCTACCAATGCCGGCGTGATTCTCCAGACTTTGCCGCAGAATCCCCGCAATCCCGAGGCGGACAAAGGTCCATCTACGTTTGACGTAACCCACGTTTTTTCGCTCAGCGTGATTCAGTCGCTCCCGCTCGATCGCGTGGACTTCCTCAAGCCACTCGGAAAATACGTGACCGGCGGCTGGCAGTTTCTCAATATCACTTCTCTTACGAGCGGCCCGCCCTTCACGGTCTACTCCGGAATTCAGCAAACCGGCGCCGGCGCGGGCGGAACGGATCGCCCCAATCTTGTGTCAACGCCCGATTTTTCCACGAGCCGCACGGTGCGCGAGGATTATTTGAACCGCGGCCCGAACAACAGTTCGTTTTTCTCCATCCCGATCAATGTCCTCGGCGGCACAGGCCCAAATTCAGGCCTCTTCGGCACTTTGGGCCGCGACACCTTTCGTGGCCCCGGCTTTCATCAATTTGACGTTGGTCTCATCAAAAACACGCCTTTTGGCCACAGGGGAAACGGTGAGCTGGGCATCCTTGAATTCCGCGCCGAATTTTTCAATGTCTTCAACATCGTGAATTTTGGCTTGCCTTCCAATACTGTCCTCGGCAGCGGCTTCGGTATCATCAGCCACACTGCTGGACCCTCGCGTCAAATCCAGTTTTCCCTAAAGCTGGTCTATTGACCCGGTAACACTCAGCAGAGTTTTTCCGTCCCGAAGATTCTGCCCGGCTCGCGGCACGCTCGAAAATAATCCCGTCGGACAATGACTGCCCTATTCGGAAACCGCCGAGCCATCCAGCAGCTCCGCGAGTTCGCCAAAGCGGTTGAGATAAATATCCGCCGGATACGCCCCGCGGTCATGCACGCCAAATCCGTAATTCACCACCGCGGCCAGCATGCCAGCGTTCCTCGCTGTCTGTACGTCCACTTCGGAATCGCCTACCAGCAGCGTTTCCAGTGGTTCGGCGCCCAATTCTTTCAATATTGTCCTTGCGCCCAGCGGATCCGGCTTCTTCGTTTCGAAACTGTTTCCCCCATAGATCGCCCGAAAATACTTCGAAAGCCCCAACTCATCCAGAATCCGCACGCTGATTCGAACCGGCTTGTTCGTCAGAACCGCCATGGGCATGCTCGCCAGTTTGTCGAGCGTCTCCGCGACGCCCGGATACGCGCACGTCGTGTCCATTTTGTGCGCTTCGTAATAACGCAGAAAAAATTCCAGCGCCCGTTGTCGTTCCTCTTCCGTGCAACCACTCCCAAGGGCGCGCTCCACCAGTCGCGGCGCCCCGTGACCGATATATCCCGAAATCGTTTCTTCCGCCAGTTCCCCGCGCCCCAATTCCCGCAGCATCGCATTGACCGAAAGTATCAAATCCTGCTTCGAATCGATCAGCGTGCCATCCAAGTCGAAAATCAGCGCGCGCACGGTGTTCAGTTTCGGGTCAGCCATGAATCCTTCATTTTAGTATGTTCGCCGTCAGTTTCAGCGCTCCTCGCTATTTTTAACTCAATATGAATTCTGCAATAAAGAAAAATAAAGCGCTCTATCGTTTCGCAGAATCGTCCTCATTTCGCGTAAACTAGAGGGCTCGTAGCTCAACACAAAACACTACCGGAGACCGTCACCACATGGCCCAGGTTCATCCCTTCCAGGCGTTTCGCTACAACCCTCAGCGTGTACCGTTCGAACGCGTCCTAACGCAGCCTTACGACAAAATCTCTCCCGCGATGCAGGACAGCTACTACGCCGCTGACCCGCATAACCTCATCTCGATCGAAAAAGGCCGCGTATTTCCGGACGATTCTCCGCAGAACAATGTCTACACGCGCGCTGCCGCCGCTCTCGAGAGTTGGATCCAAGAAAACATTGTCACACAGGATCCAGTCACCTCTTTCTATGCTTACTCGCAGGAATACACCGTCCCAGGAACCGCCGAGCAGCGCATTCGCCGCGGCTTCATCGGCGCCGGCAAACTCGAGGAGTATTCCGCCGGCGTCGTGTTCCGCCATGAACACACACTCTCCGGCCCCAAGGCCGACCGCCTCGAGCTTCTCCGCCACACGCGCACCCACACCGGCCAGCTTTTCATGCTCTACTCCGATCCTCAGCAACGCATCGACGCAATTCTGAAGGATGCGGAGTCCGTCGCGCCCGCGACCACGCTCCGCGATGAGTACGGTGTTGTGCATCGCCTGCGCGTCATCGCCGATCCCGATCGCACCGCCTCCATCAAATCCGCGATGGAAGAACACAGGCTCGTCATCGCCGATGGCCATCATCGTTACGAAACCGCGCTGAACTATCACAATGAGCGCCGGCTCCATGCTGGCGGTTTACATCCATCCGCTCCGTACGCGCTCGCTCCCTACGACTTCGCGATGATGACCTTCGTCAACACGTGCGGCGAAGGCCTCACCATTCTTCCCACGCATCGTCTCGCTGCAAACTTGCACGATTTTTCCTGGAGTGAAGCGCGCCGTTACCTCGAGCCGTGGTTCGAAGCACAAGCATTTCCTATTGCAGACGACGGACAAAAATCGGACGCCCAAAAGAAATTTCTCGCCCAGCTGCAGCAGTCGCGCGGAGAAAGAGCCATCGGCGTCTATCCCGCCGCGGAACACGCGAAGCGCGCCTACTATGTCTTAACGCTGCGACGTGGTGTCGACCTTTCGCAGCTTCTCCACAGCGTATCGCCTCTGCAACGCGAGTTGGATGTTGTCCTTCTTCACGATGGGATCCTTGAGCCTGCATTCGGCATTACTCTGCAAGCGGTAACCGCCGAAAAAAATCTCAGCTATGAGCGCGAAGCCTCCGCCGCTCTCGACGCCGTCGATCGCGGCTCCGCTCAAATCGCCTTTATCCTCAATCCCGTGGATGTCGATCAGGTCATGCGCGTTGCCACCGCCGGAGAAGTCATGCCGCAAAAATCCACCGACTTCTATCCCAAGCTGCTGAGCGGCATTTGCATGTATCGCGTCGATGCGTAACGAAGGACGCAGCTCTACCTAGAAACGCAAAACCAAGAACGCAACGCAAAAGTAAGTCTGACATCCATCAGTGAAAAAAACGGTGAGCCGCTCGCTCTTCGCGCCAAAAGAAAAGGGCACGCGCACGCGTGCCCTTTTGCAAAGACCATTCTTCGTGCTGCGGCTCCGCTTACTTCGCGAAGCTGGCGACTGCTTCGGCTTCGTTGTTGTACACGTCGAAGACCGTCAACAGTTTGGTGATTTGCAGCACTTCCTGGAACTTGCTGCCCAGGTGCGCGAGCTTCAGCGCTGCGCCCTGCGATTTCGCGCTGTGATGCGCGGCCACCAGCGTGCCCAAGCCCGCGCTGTCGATGAACGTGATGTTCGCCATGTTCAGAACGACTTTCTTTTTTCCTTCGGCGATCAAGCTCTTCACTTTTTCGCGCAGCGCGTTGCTCTCTTCGCCGAGTACGATGCGGCCATCCAGCGCCACCACGGATACGCCGTCCACTTCCCGGTTGGTCATCTTCAAAGCCACTGTGTTTTCCTCCTCATCGAATAGCAGTTCCGGCGGCAACCCGGGCCGGGACCACAAAGCTTATCAATAATAGTCCGCGCACGACATGTAATAACCGCAGACCGGGCAAATCAGTTTGCAACGCCGCGATTCCAGCCGCTTCGAGCACACCGGACAATACCGCGAAGCATCTTCCCTTGCGGCTCCCACGGTCTCTTCAACTTTCGCTGGCGAGGCGCTTTCCACCGAAACCTCCACCGGCTCCGGTTGAACCGGGGCAACCTCCTGTTTTGCGGCAACTTTCACGGCCCGATGTTTATAGCACATCCCCACGCAACAATGGTAGCGCCAGCGCCCGCCCGTCCCGCCTTTCGTCTCAATCCGTTTACCGCCCCGTCGCGCCCGCTGCAACCCACCGTCCCGGTAGGGGCACGATACATCGTGCCCTCCGTTCGTCGTTCCAACCCTACTGGCAGGTGCCATCCCGAGCGAAGCGAGGAACCGCTTTTCCTTTCTCTACTTTGGTCTGCTTTCCTCTGCGCAACTCAGCGTCCTCTGTGCCTCTGCGTTATCCTTTTCCCTATCTTTGTTCTTTGCTTCGCTTCCTATCTCCCGCTCATCCAGCAAGCGCATCCTTGCCAGTTCTGTCCATTTTGCTATTCTGTTCCTCCCAAGCTTCCACCCATTCCAATGCCTCCACTCGCCCCAGAAGTCCATGGCCTCCATCTCGATCCCCAAACCCGCTGCCTTCACTTCCACTCCCCGCTCGACATCATCGCCATCAAAATGAAATGCTGCGGCCTCTTCTACGCCTGTAAAGACTGCCACGACGCCCTCACCAACCACCCCATCGAACCCTGGCCCCAATCCGAATGGCATGAACAAGCCATACTCTGCGGCGCCTGTCGCGCCCAACTTTCCATCTCCGCCTACCTCCAATGCAACTCCCGCTGCTCCGCGTGCCACTCCGCCTTCAACCCGGCCTGCCGCAACCATCACCATTTCTATTTTGCGCCCGCCACTCCTGAATCCACGGCGTAAACTTGACCAGAAATATACTTACGACAAAGAATGAAATCGGCCGCTGGACGTAGCCGGGAGAGGGGTCAATGAACCCGACGAAAAGATTGTTAGTGATTTCTCTGGTGCTCGCGGCGGTGAACGGTTGCGCTATGCAAAGGTACCGCCGCGCTCCTATCTCTCCGTCGGAAACTGCGTCCCGTCTCGAGAGCCGGAACCTGCAGGGTGCTGGTCTGCGGGTGTTCTGGGAGAAGAATCTTGGACATCCACCAAGTTCCTGGCCGCTGAAAAGCTGGGACCTTGGGTCGCTGACGCTTGCCGCTTTCTATTTCAGTCCCGAAATGGACATCGCCCGGGCGCAGGCGAGCGCGGCTAACGCTGCCGTTATCACTGCCGGAGCGCGTCCAAATCCTACGTTGAGCCTAAAACCGGGAATACCAAGCCCGTATCTTTTCGACCTGAGCTTCGCAATGCCGATTCAAACGGCGGGAAAGCGCGGCTATCAGATACTCGAAGCCAAAAGCCTGAGTGAAGCCGCTCGGTTCAGCTTAGCGAGCACAGCTTGGAAAGTCAGGAGCTCGGTTCGCGCGGCTTTGGTCAACTACCTTGTGGCTATTCGCAGCGCGGACCAGCTGCGATCTCAGGAGAGCGTTCTGTCAGATCGCGTGCAGCTCTTACAAAAGAGACTTGATGTCGGCGAAATCTCCCGCCCAGAAGTGGATTTAGCACGCATCGATCTGGCAAACACGCGGCTGGCGGTCCTCAGCGCCGCGACCCAAATATCACGAGATCGAAGTTTGTTGGCCGCTGCAATCGGCATCCCAGTTTCCGCGCTCAATGGGGTAGAGTTTTCGTGGCCAAGCTTCGATAGTCCGCCTAACCCCGATTCCTTGTCCCGGCAACAGATCCAACGAGAAGCGGTTCTGAACCGTCTGGATGTCCGTGGGGCTTTGGCCACGTACGCGGCTGCGGAAGCAAGTCTTCAGCTCGAAATCGCGCGGCAATATCCCGACATTCAAATTGGGCCTGGCTACACGTATGAAGAAGGGAATAGCTTTTTCACGCTGGGGCTCTCGACGACGCTTCCCATCTTCAATCGAAATCAGGGGCCGATTGCTCAAGCTGAAGCGCGGCGCAAAGAGGCGGCAGCGAAATTCCTTGCGGCGCAAGCTCGGGTAATCGCAGAGAGCGAAACAGCGTCAGCACTCTACAGCGGAGCGTGGAAGGAACTAACGGAAGCCGAACGCGTGCTCGAACTTTACGGCAGCAAAGTTCAGCTCGCGGAGAATACGTTCAAAGCTGGCGAGTCCGGCCCCCTTCCGGTTAACAGCGAACTGCTCGGGAGCGCGCTCGCGGCCAGCGCGAAACTCGCCGCGCTTTCCCGGGCCCAAGCTGCTTTGGGAAGTCTCGAAGATGCCATCGAACGGCCGCTGGAGCCCGGCGATATTTTGCCATTAAGTCCCGATTCCCCTGCACTGAAGAATCACGCCAAGGAGGAAAAGCGATGAAACAAAACTGGAAGCGGCTGTTCACGGCAGGTCTTGCTCTAATGCTAGGGGTTATTCTGATTCGAATCGTCGTTCCGAGTCGGAAAGCTGCGGCCGATCAAGATGACGACGATGCGGTACAAGCGATTAAGCCGCCCTCGAGAGTTTCCATCCAGAATGGAAAGACGATCCTCTCGCTCGATACCCGCACGCAATCCCACACAGATGTCAATGTGCTCCCTCTCCAAGCAGTGACTTCTCGCGGGCGGGTGACGGCTCCCGCAGTCGTTTTGTCCGGCCAGGGATTGGTCAGCGCGCGCGCCAGCTATGCGATCGCTCAGGCCAATCTGCAAAAAGCCCGCATAAATGCAGGTGTTGCCCATGAAGAATACGACCGCCTGAAAATATTGTATGAAGGGCAGCAGAATGCTTCACAGAAGTCCTTGGAGTCTGCACAAGGCGCCTTACGCCTGGACCAGGCGGATGTGGAAGGCGCCCAGCAAGTCCTGGCGCTGCAAGTAGCCGCAGTGCGCCAGACTTGGGGAAGCGTGATCGCGAAGTGGATCGCCGAGGATCCCGCCTCCTTGGAACGCGTTTTCAGCCAGAGCGAGTTTCTGGTGCAGGTCACGTTGCCCGCCGGAGCGTCGATTGCTCCCCCGACGATCTCGCTCGAAATTGCGGGATCAACTCAAGTCGTGGCGAGATTTGTATCACCATTCCCGCAAGTGGATCCGCGTATTCAGGGCATTGGGCTACTTTATATTGCGCGCGAGCATCTTGGTCTTGCGCCGGGCCTGAATCTGGTTGCCCATATCCCCGTCGGCCAATCGATGCACGGCGTGCTGATTCCACAATCGGCGATCGTATGGTGGCAGGGGAACGCCTGGGTGTATCAACAGACCGGACCGGGTCAGTTTGTCCGTCGCCTGGTTCCCACAGACACGCAGTTGGCAAACGGACTTTTTGTTTCCAGCGGATTTTCACCCGGAGACCAGATTGTAGTTCGAGGCGCGCAGGCTCTCCTTTCCGAGGAGTTTCGTTCACAAATCCAGCCAGAGGGTTAACTGAGCGCCTATGCTATCAGCCATCGTTCGATTTTCGCTTCGTTTCCGCGGCATCATTATTGCGCTCGCGTGCGCTCTACTTGGTTATGGCCTGTATTCCCTAACACAGGCGCGGTATGACGTCTTCCCGGAGTTCGCACCACCGCAGGTCGTAATTCAGACCGAAGCGCCGGGATTGGCTCCTGAACAAGTCGAAGTCTTGGTCACGCAGCCGACCGAAAACGCGATCGTTGGGGTTTCGGGAATCGATTCGCTGCGTTCCGGCTCCGTCCAGGGCCTTTCGGTTATCACCGTGGTCTTTCGCCCAAGCAGCAGCATTTATCTTGACCGGCAAGTTGTAGGCGAACGCCTGTCCACGCTCACCGGACAGCTACCAACGGGAGTCCACCCGCCCGTGATGACCCCGCTCACTTCTTCCACCAGTATTGTGATGGCGGTAGGACTCATATGGCCTAAGCATTCGCTGATGGACCTGACCACAGTTGCTGACTGGACCGTCAAGCAGCGGCTCTTGGCGGTGCCTGGAGTCGCGAAGATCGCGATCTTCGGCGAAGAGCCCCGGCAAATCCAGCTTCAATTCGTCCCTCAGGAGCTCATTCGATACGGGCTGACCGTCGATGATCTGGTTGCCGCCGCGCGCCAGGCAACCGGCATCCGCGGGTCGGGCTTCGTGGACACGCCGAACCAGCGGATCGTGATTCAAACCGAGGGTCAATCGATCACCTCGGAGCAAATCTCGAGGGCGGTTCTGCTGCACCGCAACGGAGTAAATATCACGCTAGCAGATGTTTGCCACGTGGTTGACGCGCCTGCTCCGCCGGTCGGCGCAGCGTCGATCCGAGGCGAGCGCGGACTAATGTTGATGGTTTCCTCACAGTACGGCGCGAACACCCTCGAAGTCACACGGGGGCTTGAGCAGGCGCTTGCGGAACTTCGCCCCGCGCTCTCAAAACAGGGAATCGCTGTGCATTCCGATGTGTTTCGTCCGGCGGATTTCATCGAGACGGCGCTGCACAACGTCCGCTCGTCCTTGCTCATCGGCGCCGTACTAATTGTCATCGTGCTCTTCTTGTTTCTCTTCAACCTGAGGACGGCGGCCATCTCCTGCACGGCGATTCCCCTTTCGCTGCTGGCGGCCGTGATCGTTCTCGAAAAGCTAGGTTTCAGTCTGAACACCATGACCCTGGGCGGATTGGTGATTGCCATCGGGGAGGTCGTGGACGACGCGGTGATTGACGTGGAGAACATCTATCGGCGACTCCGCGAGAACCGCGCATCCGATTCTCCCCGGCCCGTATTGCAGGTGGTGTTCGACGCTTCCATCGAAGTGCGCAGCGCCGTCGTCTATGCCACGTTCGCGGTGATCCTGGTCTTCTTCCCGGTGCTTACAATGTCGGGCCTCGCGGGCCGCATCTTTGCTCCTCTCGGCACGGCCTACATCCTGGCAATCTTGGCTTCGTTGATCGTGGCTTTGACCGTGACGCCCGCTCTTTGTTTTCTTCTGCTCGGTAATCGTGATCTTTCGCCTCAAGAGCCGGCTGTGGTCCGTTGGTCGAGAGCCAGATACCGGAAGGTGTTGGTAGGAGTTGAAAAATCACCGCGGCTCGTGATTGCGGCCGTCGCTGTCGTCATTCTTCTTGGAGTCGCCATTCTGCCTTTCCTCCAGGGCTCTTTTCTGCCAAGTTTGCAAGAAGGGAACCTGACGGTCCACATGACGGCGGTTCCCGGTACTTCCGTTGATGAATCCTTGCGATTGGGTGATCGCGTCACGCAAGTTCTTCTACGCATTCCTGGCGTGCGTTCGGTAGCTCAGCGCGTGGGAAGGGCTGAACTCGGCGACGACGTCGCCGGAACTCAATCGAGCGAGATTGACGTGAGTTTTAACGCTCTCAATGGATCGCAAGCGGCAGCCGCGCAGAAGGACATCAGGAGTGCCCTCTCAGAGTTTGCCGGCCCGGCCTTCTCCGCGAACAGTTTTCTCACGGAACGCATTAACGAGACACTCTCCGGTTTCACCGGCGGCATCGTCGTCAATATTTTCGGCAACGATCTCGACCAGCTTGATAAGGAAGCTCAAGAGGTCACTCGCACCTTGAGCGGTATCAAAGGCGCGACGGGGGTTCAGCTGCAGTCTCCGCCGGGAATGCCGCAGGTGATTGTCCATCTCAGGAAGGATGCTCTCGCACGTTGGGGCTTCGATGCGGTGCATGTCCTTGACGTCGTGCAGACCGCCTTCGGTGGAGACACCGTCGGGCAAGTCTATCAAGGGAATCGTGTCTTCGATGTCTCCGTAATTCTCGCGCCGAATGAACGCAATAGCGTTGAAGAAATAGGCGCGCTTCCGTTGCGAGGACCTGACGGCAATTACGTACCTCTTGGGCAGCTTGCCGACATTTACGAAACCTCGGGGCGCTACATCATCCTGCACGAAGGCGCGCGCCGGGTACAGACGATTACTTGCAATGTACAGGGCCGCGATCCCACTTCTTTCGTGACCGAAGCCCGGAGCCGCATCTCCAAATTGTCATTTCCTCCCGGAACCTACGTCGCATTCGCTGGAACGGCTGCTGCTCAAGCTCAGTCTCGCCATGATTTGCTGGTGCACTCGCTGCTCGCCGGACTCGGGATCGTCCTGCTCCTCTTCGTGGTCATGGGAAACTACCGCAACCTGTTACTCGTTCTCGCGAACCTGCCGTTTGCGCTTGTGGGAGGCGTTCTGGCTGTCGTAATCACGGGCGGCACGCTTTCGCTCGGATCGCTGATCGGATTTGTGACGCTGTTTGGCATCACGCTGCGAAATTCCATCATGATGATTTCGCATTACGAGCACCTTGTGGACGTGGAAGGTTCGACCTGGGGGCTGGAAACCGCGCTTCGGGGCGCCAGTGAGCGCCTCGCGCCGATCTTGATGACCGCGCTTGTAACCGGACTTGGCCTGTTGCCGCTCGCTATCGGCAGCGGCGATCCCGGCCGTGAAATCGAAGGCCCGATGGCCATCGTGATTCTCGGCGGTCTCGTGACTTCTACTGTGCTAAACCTGCTCGTCCTCCCCACGCTGGCCCTGCGCTATGGAAGATTTCAGAAACTCGCCCCCGAGCTATAACAAAGGAAAACGATGAGAATTTTACTTTGGCGGATGGCCCGGACGAAAAACAACGCACGAATCGGGGTGCTTTTGACTTTGACGGTTTGTTTTCCCTCGGTTTGTTTTCCCTCGGTTTCTCTTCTTGGGAGTTCTTATGCGTCTTCAATCCGCGAAATCGATTGGCACTAATCCCGCTTCTCCTTTTTCGTAAGACAAGAAACTGCTCCAAATCCATTCCGCCGGATTCGCCACCAATCCCCGTTTCACCGGATTGGCGTGCATGTATTCGACTTCCTCTCGAATCTTCTTGGCGCTGTACACGTTAAAATCGTAGAAGCGAGGCTGCCAAAATCGCGGCAATCCCACGTCGCCGTCCCTAAAAGCCCAGCGCATTTGTTCTACGGGCGCGCGGCGTCTCCGCTTTCTCAAATCGCGCGAAACGCTAGGGTTTGCCGGGAACCGCTCCTGAGATACACTGTGATGGACTGCGCCTGCGCGACGACTTGCGCTAGGCTTTACCGGGAACCGCTCCTGAGATACACTGCTCATGCGCTTACCTCCTGCTTGGGCTGCGCTAGGGTTTGCCGGGAACCGCTCCTGAGATACACTAACCATTGGATTATGCTATCCACGATAAACGCTAGGGTTTGCCGGGAAACGCTCCTGAGATAACACTGCCCTTGTACTACCAAGGCGATGGCAAAAGGCTAGGGTTTGCCGGGAACCGCTCCTGAGATACACTGGAGGTGACTTCCTTGCGGCAGATAAAGGAGCTAGGGTTTGCCGGGAACCGCTCCTGAGATACACTTACGAATGTCCACAGCACGATGTTGAGCAGCTAGGGTTTGCCGGGAACCGCTCCTGAGATACACTAGACCCCTTGGAACACATTGAGTCCGAGGGGTTTCTTTCCTTTCAACTTCAGAAAAGCATCAGTTGCATAGGCGGGTCTTCGACCTTTTTGCGTTTTTTCCCTGCATAAACCTCCATTTTCCCAAATTGCCGGTCGGTTACCGACAAGACTCGCACCTGCCCGTGTGAGGGCAATGCTTGGAAAACTTTCCTTCGGTAGACCTCCTCCGACTTTCCATTATTCAGAAAGTGGAATGGCTGGCATAGACAGTCCATCGGACCCCAGGACCAGCAGGGAGCTCCTCACATGGAGGCGCATGGGCCGCTCGGAGAGGTCGAAGATTCTGTCAGTCATGGACTGATTCGACATCGCCAAGAGGGCTGACATGAACCTTCCGGGCATTCTTTTTTTTCAGAGAATTGGGAACGAGCCGGAGGTAAACACGGTCTTTCATGAGCCTATCTTTCAGTCGTGCATCGGAAATCGGCGCAAGCGCGATTTGCGGATACGAAGTACCACGGACGACGAAAAACTGGCGTTTGCCGTCGTGGACATCCATCTCAATCACATCGCCGGGAGCGACGGAGAATTTAAAGCTTCTCAGTCCGCCGTGGTCGACCCGGACGACCGGTTGGCGAAGGCGTTTGCGTTCCACAGCTTCGGCCAGTGAGACGACGGCAACGTCCCACTCGACCTCTTTGCCGCGCTCGTCGAGTTCGGCGAAGATTTCCGCATGATGGTTCGATTCGGCCACGACAAAGCGCCCGGAAGGGCCTGAACCAATGGAAGTAGCAGTGAGCGGCTTGCGAACCCTGGCCTTCTTGATCGGAATCGTTCTGCCATCCGTTATTTTGAAGGAGGGGAGGTTTGCGGCGACAGAGAAAACAGTCTTGGGAGAAGCGTCGCCAAATTGAGACAGCTTATCGGCGACCAGAGCGCGGACCGTGGGGTCGGCGATATTCGCTGCTTCTTCTACGGTCATGGCCTCCAATGGTTTTCGGACGCGATGCTCGAAGGCCGGTTTCTGGGATCTTTTTTGACCGGAAGCGGTCGCTGAGACCGGAATCGGATGGGAATACAGGGTTTGTTCATGCAGAGGGCCGCGAACGCGACCCGACGTGCGGTGGGAAACGACGATGCGGGAGATCTCGTCGCGGACCTCCGCGAAAAACCCCTGCCATGGCTCCTCGATGGGCGCAAAGCGTCTACGCTGTGCGAGACGGGCCTTTTCGGCGGCGCGGCTGAGGATTTGGATGGTGCCATCGTCCGTGAGCGCGGTGACGATGGCGTCGATGGCATGGTGCCGATGGTCGTCGCGTGATTTGGGCGTATCGCCTCCGTGCGATGTGGGGCCGTCGTTGAGGATGGCATTGAGTTTCCATTCGTCGCGAAGCATCGCGGTGATGCGGCCGGCGGTCGAGCGGATACGCAACTTGTGGTCGTGGTCTACGCGGCCTCCGTAAAGAAGCCCAAGGTAATCGGCGGCGAGGCGAGAGGCGTAGCGGGTGTCATTAAGTTGGCTCTCGGCAAAGTCTGAAACGAAGTTCTGAATCTCTTCGGGAGTCATAAGGAAGCGGCGAAGTTTTTCTGGTGCGGACCGAGAGGAGAATTTACGGACGCGGTTGAGAATAGCTTGGTAAGTGTCTGGGTCAGAACCATAGGCTTCGCACGGAGCCCGGTTCTGCTTGGTATTGCGATTGTGCTCGGCGTAACAGAGCGTGAGATTCGTAAACGAATTATCGAGAGACCGTGAGAACGGGATGATGTGTTCGATGTCGAATTGAGGCTCGGGCCCGAACAGCGATGCGAAGGGGATGGGCTTTCCGGTATACGGGCACTCGCCGTGACACTCGTCCCAAAGCTGAGCTTTTTGTAGGTCGCGCCGGGAGGGGTTGGGATTGCCAACATCGCGAAGGATGCGTCTTGCCGCTTCGATGCGAAGCTTTTCGTTGTCACGATTGGATTTGGCCATGCGTTCGCGCTGGACGCGGGAGTTGCGCAGGTCGCGGCCCAGCTCGATGCGAATCTGCGCGGGTTTGCCGAACTCGTGGATGAGGGCATTGACCACCTTGCGGAGTTCGGTAAGGCTGCGGACGACGGAAGGGTTGCGGATTCTACCGACGGCGGACTCGGCGAGGAAGACAGGCGGCAGGAACTGCCGAGGCGTTTGAGCGAGAAACCGATCGGGGTAGAGTTGGCGGCGGGCCTCAGCATATGAGAGTCCCGTTTCCAATAGCGGAACGAGCTTGCACATTGCGGCGTTGGAAAGATTGAAATAATCGGATTCGAGGGGGTCCGCTTCGAGGAGCTGGGCGGATTCTTGGGTAAGTCCCCACCGTTTCATGGCCGCAGCGGGGAGCTTATCAAGGCGTTGAAAACTGCGGACGTAATCCACAACCTGAGCGCGTTCATCAGATGACATCTTGTCCCAGCGGTCCGCAAACAACTTGAGAAAGAAGGCGTTTGTGCGATTGCCAGGGACGCGTGTCTCCCCTGCCGCTTCGAGATTGAATTTTGTGTCCCTTGAGAAGGAGAGAAGTTTTCGGATGGCCGGGAAAGTAAGGTCACCGTGGATTTCGAGGCTAATGAGCAGCTTGAAGCGTTCCTCGGAGGTTAGGTTGCGTGTCGCTTGTCCTTCAGGGAGGACCTGAAGATCATTTACGCGCTGAAGCAGCCGGAATTTTTGCGAAAGTAACAGGGAGCGAGGCGCACGGCGGTGTTTGGGCTCTAGCTCGCAACTGCCAATGAGGTTGCGCGCAGATTTCAATGGGCGCTGGAAATAGATCGCCTTGTGCAGGAGTTTTTTTCTTTCGTCAGTCAGAAGCCTGGGGTGATGAGGAGTTTGGGAATTCCAAATGGAGTCAAATTCGTTGGCGCACATGTCACGGGCGGTCCACCGAGTGCGGATACGCGTTTGGGACGGTGATATACGCGCGAAGAATTCGCCGATTGTTCGGGAGCCTGCGTCGGCCATGTGCTTGCGAAGCTCTGCGATGGCGGGTTTAACTAAGCCGGAGTCGTCATCCGCCTTGGCGCGCCCGGAGACTTTGCGGTTACTGAGGAAGCCACGGCGCTGTGCGAGATGATAGATCGCGCGACCTAGGAAATGGGGCTCCAACGGCTCATCGAGAGCAGCGGCGCGGAGGAGGTACGGGAGGACATGCATTGGCTCGGGGATGGATTTGTCAGCGCGTCGTCTGTCAAACCATCCGGAGCTTAGGATGTGGAGGTCGAGTTGGTCGAAAAGGTCATGTCGCTCCTGCGGAGTTTTTGAGGGACCTGAGGGCAGGAGTTCCCAAGATTGTAGAAGACGAAACACGCGGAGGTTGCGGCGAGAGCGTCGCCAGGTTTGGCGGCGTTGGAGACGAGCGCTGCGCCGTGCCACGTTGCGCGATTCTTCGCGGCCGCCTTCTATATTGCCCTCTACAGCGGGTGTGAAAACGCGAGCGCCCGCGCGAATGAGCGCCGTCGTTCGACCGTCTTTGCATTCGAGAGCGGCCCATCCAACAGATCCGACGCCGAGGTCGATACCGAGGATGTAGTCTCGTGGCTGCTGGGGTTCGGACATGAGAGGCCTCTTGACGTGCGATAGCAATCGGGTAAACTGTCAATAGTGTATCTCAGGAGCGGTTGTCCGGCTTATCTTAGTAAGTGGACATTCGTTCACGAAGGCAACGCTGAACAAGCGACCTAGGCGCCTCCCAGTGGGGCGCCTTTTTTCTTTTGGCCGGGTGCTCCACGTACCGTTTTTGTACGTGGGGTTTTTGACTTTTCCACACACTTCCGCAATCTCACCAAACCATCTCAATCCCGCCAACCCCTTCCAATCCCGCGACTTCCGCCAGTCTCATTCGATTCCGCCCCTCCCCATTCTCGAACGCTCACTCTCCACCACCGATTCGCTCCCCCAAAGTCTTCCCACCTCAGTTCTCCGCATCCGAGCCGCGCATCTT
>Ga0207416_1000135_pt1 | contig 136596 bp, 121 predicted proteins | sample PaiPotPPM11metaG_FD_184107 | JGI IMG/M metagenome (GOLD analysis project Ga0207416, IMG submission 184107) | Iron sulfur acid spring bacterial and archeal communities from Banff, Canada, to study Microbial Dark Matter (Phase II) - Paint Pots PPM... ...
TCTTTGGACTGGGGAAGTGGCGAGTGGCTAGTGGCTAGTGGCGAGTGGGGGAGGATTTGGGGAGCACAGCCAGGAGTGGCTGTGCTACTGGTGCGGCCGGAGAGTTGGAGTTGGTTGTCGAAGAGGAGTTGGCGGGCGGAGGGGCGGGATTGGACGGCCAGGGTGGCCAGGGCTTGATTTTCTTTGTGGAATTGGCGCATGGCGGCTAGGTCGATGGTGCTGATTACGTCTACGTTGTGGAGGAGGAACGGGTCGTCGAGACGAGCGGGATCTTCTTGGAAAAACCAGGCGGCTTTTTTCAGGCCTCCTCCGGTGTCGAGAAGGAGATCGTCTTCACGAGAGATTTCGAGGCGCATGTTGAAATTGTTTTTGGATGTGAGATAAGCGGCGACCATGTCGGCGAAGTGGTGGACGTTGATGATGGCTTCGGTGACGCCGAAGGTGCGCAGGCGGGTGAGAGTGATTTCGAGGAGAGTGCGGCCGTTGATTTCGACGAGAGCTTTGGGACGTGTGTCGGTGAGGGGGCGGAGGCGGGTGCCTAGGCCGGCGGCTAGGATCATGGCTTTCATGGGAGGGATTTTTCCAGGGAGGGAAGAAGTGGCGAGTGGCGAGTGACGAGTGGCGAGCGATAAACAGCGAGAAAAAACTGGGAAAAAACATTTACACAGAGGGCACCGAGAACGCAGAGGGCGCGGAGAAGAGAAAAGAGCGGACCTAAAGGTCCGCACCTACAACCGGAGCACCTACAACCGGAACGAAGAGCGGGGATCATTTGTGGAGGTTCTCGAGGCCGAGGTGGCGGAGTTGGACTTCTACGCCGGGTTTGGCGCGGAGGCGCTTGGCAAGCTGTTCGGCCAGGTAGACGGAGCGATGTTGGCCGCCGGTGCAGCCAAAGGAAACCATTAAATTTTTGAAGCCGCGGCTTTGGTAACTGACGATGCTGGCGTCTACCAGCGAGAGAACGCTAGCCAAGAATTGATGCACCGTTTCTTGCTGGTTGAGATAGTCGATGACCGGGGCGTCTTTGCCGGTTAGCGTTTTGAAGCGCTCTTCGCGGCCGGGATTGGGAAGGCTGCGGCCATCGAAGACAAAGCCGCCGCCGTTGCCGGTTCCGTCGGTCGGCAAGCCTTGATGAAATGAAAAACTGAAAACGCGGACGACCAGGTTGTCGGCTTCGCTGGCCAGGCCCTGCAATTTTTCGGAGGCCAGCATGCTTTTGAATGCGCCCATCAGCGTGGGCAAGGCGATGGGCAGCTCGGCGTGATGCAGCAGCCAGCGCAGATTTTTCAGGGCATAGGGAACGCTTTGGAGAAAGTGTGCTTTGCGTTCGTAGAAGCCGCGAAAGCCGTAGGCGCCGAGAGCTTGCATGATACGAACATAGACGTAGGCGTAGTAATAACGCAGGAAGGCCTCGCGATCGACGGGGATGAAGTTCTCGAGCGCGCGAAGATAATCGTAGAGAAGCTGCTGGCGAAGTTCGGGAGGAAGATCGGCTTTGGCGTCGTAGAGGAGAGAGGCGACATCATATTGCAGAGCGCCTTTGCGGCCGCCCTGGTAGTCGACGAAATAAGGCTGGCCGTCGCGGAGCATGATGTTGCGGGACTGAAAATCGCGATATAGAAAATAATCGCGAGGGGCGCTAAGCAAAAATTCCGTGAGGCGGCCAAAATCGTCTTCCAGAGCGAGTTCGCTGAAGGGGATGCCGGCAAGGCGAAGAAAATAATATTTGAAATAGTTGAGATCCCAGGCGATGGACTGGCGATCGAAACTGGCGATGGGATAGCAAATGGTGTAGTCAAGGTTGCGGCTGGCTTCGACTTGAAAGCGCGGAAGGACGGCAACCGCTTTGCGATAGGCTTCGACGACGGGAGGAGCAATGGTGCCGCCGGAACGGTATTTCGAGAGAAATTCGAAGAGCGTGGTGTCGCCGAGATCTTCTTCGAGATAGGCGCCGTGCGTGAGATCTTCCGCGTAGATTTCCGGGACGGGGAGATTGTGCTTGCGAAAATGTTTAGAGAAGGCCAGGAAGGCGGCGTTTTCTTCGCGGACGCTGTAGAGAATGCCGATGGCGCTTTGTGCGCCAGCGCTGAGGCGGATGATTTTGCGGCCGGAACCCCCGAGTTCGCCCTGGAGCGGCTGGACGCGCTCGACCAGGGCGTGAAAATGCTGCTCAAACAGCTTTTTGAGAACGTCGATGGACATAGTTTCCAGCCGAGCGGTCTTACCCAATCAATAAAGCAAACTGTTTTCTAGCATAGCCGATTCCATGCGCACAGAATTGGGCGGAAATGAGCGAGTGTGCCCAGAAATGTCGAGGGTGACGGAAGAAAGGTGGCACAGGCTTCAGCCTATGCTCCTGCCTCCGGCGACTAGGGTAACGATCACGCGGCAATGCGCGAGTTGGATTAGCGGGTTGGCGGCCCGAACATGCCGAGCACAGCTATAATTGTTGCATGCGTTCACGGAAAAGTTCACGAAGAGAAGATCAGAGAAGGACCGAGCAGCGGCTGCCTGCGTCGAAGAAACTGGACCGGCTGACGGCCTTGGAGATTGTGCGGTTGATGAACCGCGAGGATCGCAAGGTGGCGGCGGCGGTGGGGCGAAAGCTGCCCGCGATCGCGCGTGCAGTGGACGCGATTGTTGCGGCGATGCGCGCGGGCGGACGGTTGATTTATGTGGGAGCGGGATCGAGCGGGAGGATGGCGGTGTTGGATGCGGCGGAGTGTCCGCCGACGTTTGGGATTTCGCGAAAACGGATGACGGCGTTGATTGCGGGCGGAAGGAGCGCGGTGACCGGGGCGGTGGAAGGCGCGGAAGATTCGGCGGCGAATGGAGCGCGCGACTTGCGGCGATTGAAGTTGGGGCGGAAGGATGTGGTGGTGGGGATCGCCGCGAGCGGGACGACGCCATACGTCTTGAGCGCGATAGAGTATGCGCGTGCGCGCGGCGCGATGACGGTGGCGGTCACTTCGAATGGGCACATGCCTCTGGCGCGGTTGGCGAAAATTGCGATTGCGCTGGAAGTGGGGCCGGAAGTGTTGACGGGGTCGACGAGGCTAAAGGCCGGGACGTCACAGAAGATGGTACTGAACATGCTGAGTACTGCTGCGATGGCGAGGCTCGGACATGTCTATGAAAACTTGATGATCGATGCGCTGCTGACAAATGAGAAGTTGCAGGAGCGGGCGGTGAGAATTTTGATGGAAGCGAGCGGGGCGAGTGTGTCCGCGGCGGAGGACGCTTTGCGGGCGGCGGGACACAGTATGCGGGTGGGATTGGTGATGTTGAAGCTGGGGGTGGACGCCGAAGAGGCACGGAAGAGATTGAAGGCGGCGCGGGACGATTTGCGGCGGGCGTTGGGGGAATAGGAAAAGGCTTTACACAGAGTTCGCAGAGAACACAGAGGACACAGAGAAGCGCAAATGGATAAGTTTTTGATTCGAGGCGGGAAGGCCTTGCGGGGGACGGTAGCGATCAGCGGGGCGAAGAATTCTGCTTTGCCGGTGATGGCGGCGGCTTTGCTGACAGCAGATCGCGTGACGGTGCATAACATTCCGAAGGTGCGCGACCTGGTTACGATGAGCAAGCTGCTGACGTTTATGGATGCGAGGGTCACTGTGACGGAGGTGCCGGCGAGCGACTACGTGATCGAGGCGCCTACGTTGAAGCATGCGGAGGCGCCGTATGAATTGGTGAAGACGATGCGGGCATCGATTTTGACGCTGGGGCCTTTGATGGCGCGGCTGGGCATGGCGCGCGTTTCGTTGCCGGGGGGTTGCGCGATTGGGGCGCGGCCGGTGGATTTACATTTATCGGCTTTGGAAAAAATGGGCGCGGAAATCACCATGTCGCACGGGTATATCGAGGCGAAAGTGCCGGGGAACGGAGGAGAAGGCAGGCGGCTGAAGGGCGCGCATATTGTGTTTGAGAAAATTACGGTGACGGGGACGGAAAATATCCTGATGGCGGCAACGCTGGCGGACGGAGAGACAGTTTTGGAAAATTGCGCGCGCGAACCGGAGGTGACGGACCTCGTTGTGATGCTGCGGAAAATGGGCGCGCGGATTGAAGGCGACGGCACGGCGACGTTGCGAATTCGCGGCGTGCGGGAATTACACGGGACGGAACACAGTGTGATTCCGGATCGCATTGAGACGGGAACATTCCTGGTGGCGGGAGCAATCACCGGCGGCGACTTGACGATTACGAATTGCGAGCCGGTGGATCAATGCGCGGTGATCGCAAAGCTGCGGCAAGCGGGCGCGTGCATCGAAACGGTGGACAAGACGACCTTGCGCGTGCGCGCAGGGAAAAAATTGGTGGCCGCAGACGTGACTACCGAGGAGTATCCGGGGTTCGCAACCGATATGCAGGCGCAATACATGGCGCTGGCCACGCAGGCGGAAGGCACGTCCGAAATTACCGAGACAATTTTCGAGAACAGATTTTTGCACGCAAGCGAAATGATTCGCATGGGCGCGAATATTTCTGTAGAGGGACGGCGAGCCGTGGTCCACGGGCCTGCTGCGCTCTCCGGAACTACGGTGCAGGCTTCGGATTTGCGCGCGAGCGCGGGATTGGTGCTGGCGGGGCTGGTGGCGAGCGGAGAAACACTGATCGAGCGCGTGTATCACATCGATCGCGGCTATGAGCACATCGTCGAGAAACTTCGCGGCGTGGGCGCCGATATTGACCGGATCCACGAGACGGTTTCTTAAACGAGCACGCAGCGGATTTCTTGCCTTTTTGATTCCTTCGGCAAGTTCCAGATAAAAGTGAGTTGACACGATGAGTGCGTCTGGCCGATAGTCCGCAGGTTGGAGGCTCGCATAATGGATGCTAAAGAACGATTTCATTCCCGGCGCGGATTGCTCAAAGCCTTGGGGGCGGCGAGCGGAGGGCTGGCCGTTAGCCGATGGCTCGGGACAGCCCCGGCGATGGCTCAGGAGCCGACGCCCGCAAAGGCGATCGAGAGTTTCACGGGACCCGGAGCGAATGCGCATTGGAACTGCGTGGGACCTTACGTCACGGAGCCGCAAAAAGCGCCGCTGTTGCTTTTGACGGATCGGCCCGTGCAACTCGAGACGCCGCGACATTATTTCTCGACGGCGTTCACTCCAAACGACGCGTTCTATGTGCGCTGGCATCTTGACAACATCCCAAACACCGTCGACTTAAAGCAATGGAAGCTGCAAATCGAAGGAAATGTCGCCAAGCCGCAAGCGTTCAGCCTTCCGGAAATGATGCAGAAGTTCAAAGCAGTTTCCGTAGCCGCGGTGAACCAGTGTTCCGGCAACAGCCGCAGCCGGTTGCAGCCGCGCGTGCCAGGCGGACAGTGGGGCAACGGTGCGATGGGGAACGCGATGTGGACGGGAGTGCGGCTTCGCGAACTGCTTGATGCAGCAGGCGTGAAGCCGGCGTCGGCGCAGGTGCAATTTCAGGGTCTCGAGACGGGCTCCGGACCGATGGGCAAGCCTTCGAGCCGATTCATGAAATCGCTTGACCTCACCAATCCCGTATTGGATGAATGCGTCGTGGCGTACTTGATGAACGGCGAGCCTCTGCCAATGCTGAATGGATTTCCGGTGCGGCTGATCGTCCCGGGATATTTTGCGACGTATTGGACGAAGTGCCTAAGTTGGATTCGCGTTCTAGGGGCGGTCGACGAAAATTTCTGGATGAAACCGGCCTACCGCATTCCGGACACGCCGAGGGGAAACACCACGCCTGATGACGTGAAAGCTGGAAAAGTGAACATGGTGCCGATCGCGAAGATGCCGGTGCGGTCGTTCCTTGTATCTCCGGACGGCTCGTCAAAGATTCCCGCGGGAATGACGGTCACGCTGCGCGGCATCGCGTTCAGCGGATACGGGCGCGTCACTCGAGTGGAACTTTCCGCTGACGGCGGAAAGAATTGGTTGGACGCGAAACTGGGCGAGGACTACGGGGCGTATTCTTTCCGCACATGGGAAGCGCCGTGGACGCCGAAGTCTGCGGGCGCCTACTCCGTGGCGGTTCGCGCGACGGATGAGAAAGGCAACACGCAGCCTGATGAGCCGGTGTGGAATCCCGGCGGCTATTTGTGGAATCGCATTGAAAAGCAAGAGTTCGTCGCGGGAATCGCGGGATGAGGAGTGAATCGCAAATGAAAACCAGAGTGCCGATGCTCGTTTTGCTTTTATGCGCCTTTCTAGCGCTTGCGGCGGCCGGCGTCTTCGCGGAGCTACAAAAGGGCCATTACCAGCCGAAGACGCTGGGGCAATTTCCGCAGGCCGCCCCTGGCGAGATTTTGCCGGACTCGCAATACGGAGGAAGTTCGTATCCCCTGTACCCGCCTGAGCTGGAATCGGGAGAGGGCAAGGCGGAGACCGAGGGGTACTGCAGCATGTGCCACAGCACACGCTACATCACCATGCAACCGCCCCTGCCCGCCGCCGCGTGGGAAGCGGAAGTGACGAAAATGAGAAAGACTTTCGGCGCCACGATTCCGGATGAGGCCGCCTCAAAAATTGTTGGTTACCTCAGAACACACTACACGCCCGAGACGCGGAAGGAATAACCGATTCGCCGCACGGGAATCCAGAACGATGGTTCTGCCAAGCACGGCAAATAAAAACATGCGACACGAATGCACTGAAAAGCGGAGGCCGGTTTTTTAATTCCTAAGCTGGCACGAAAAGGACGAAGAAGATAACGCAGAGGCGCAGAGCACACAGAGATTCGCAGAGAAACGAAAAACCAAAAGCAAAGGCCCCGAGATACTCGGGGCCTTTTTAGTCAAACGGATTTTGGCAATTATTCCTGGCTGCCGAAATCGCCGCCGGAGTTTCCTTCACCACCGGAAGGACCCTGCTGGCCGCCGCCGCTGGCGGCTGCTTTCTGCTGCTTCTCGCGGGCTTCCTTGATTAAGGCTTTGCGCGAGAGGCGGACCTTGTTTCCCTCGATGGAGAGAACCTTGACGAGAACCTGGTCGCCGAGCTTCAGCTCATCGCGAACGTCGCGGATGCGATGTTCGGAGATTTCGCTGATGTGCAGGAGGCCGTCGGTGCCGGGGAAAAGCTCGACGAAAGCGCCGAACTCCGCGAGGCGAACGACTTTGCCGAGATAGGTTTTGCCGATTTCGGCGGAGGCGGTGACGTCGCGAACCATTTGCAGAGCCGCATCGCCGCCAGCGCCGCTGGTCGAGAAAATGTGCACGGTGCCGTCTTCGAGGACGTCGATTTTCACGCCCGTGGCTTCGATGATGGACCTGATTTTCTTGCCGCCCGGACCGATGAGGTCGCGGATTTTGTCCTGAGGAATCTTCAGCTTGAAGAGGCGCGGAGCGTAAGCGGAAATTTCCGTGCGCGCTTCGCTGAGAGCCTTCTCCATGGTGTCCAGAATTTGCAGCCGAGCTTTCTTCGCTTGGGCGAGGGCTTCGCGCATCATGCCGATGCTGATGCCCAGGACCTTGATGTCCATCTGAAGCGCGGTGATACCGGCGCGTGTACCCGCAACTTTGAAGTCCATGTCGCCGTAATGATCTTCGGCGCCGGCGATGTCGGTGAGGATCGAATACTTTTTGTCATCGCCAACCACGAGGCCCATGGCGATACCAGCGCAGGGGGCCTTCATCGGCACACCCGCGTCCATCAGAGCCAGCGAGCCGCCGCAAACGGTGGCCATGGAAGAGGAGCCGTTGGATTCAAGAATGTCCGAAACGAGGCGCATGGCGTACGGGAAGTCCGCCTCGGGAGGAAGCAGGTTGACGAGCGCGCGCTGCGCAAGAGCGCCGTGGCCGATTTCGCGGCGTCCTGGGCCGCGGAGAAATTTTACTTCGCCGACGCTGAACGGCGGGAAGTTGTAATGCAGCATGAAGCGATTGAACTGATCCTGCTCGAAGAGCAGGTCGAGGCGCTGCATGTCTTCCTTGGTGCCAAGAGTGAGGGTGGCGAGAGCCTGCGTTTCGCCGCGAGTGAAGAGCGCGGAACCGTGCACGCGGGGAAGCAAGCCGACTTCGCAAGTGATTTGGCGGATCTGATCAAAGGCGCGGCCGTCGGGACGGCGGCGGGCGTTTAGAACGTCGTCGCGGAAAATGTTTTCGCGCAGGCGTTCGAGAGCGCGCTTGGTGAGGGTGCGCTTTTCGTCCATTTCCTTCTTGGGCTCCTCGGGGATGGCTTTGATGATTTCTTCCTTGAGGGCATCCACGAGGTGATAGCTCTCTTTCTTCGGATGCTTTTCGGTGTTGAGAGCATCGTGGAGCTTGGCGCCATACTTTTTGTCGAGATCCTTGTAGATCGCTTCGTCGAAGGGGAAGGGCTTGACGACCATCTTCACCGGCTTGAGTTTCGCGTGCAGCTCCTTGATGGCGGCGACAATTTTCTTTACCTGCGCGTGGCCGAACTCGAGAGCGTCCACGACGGCTTCTTCGGAAACTTCCAGCGCGCCGGACTCCACCATGACAATGGCTTCTTCGGTGCCGGCGATGACGATGTTCAGCAAACTCTTTTTTTGCTCCGCGACGGTCGGGTTGGCAACAAGCTGGCCATCGAGCAAACCGACGCGGACGCAAGCAATGGGCTTCTCAAACGGCAGATCGGAGCAATAGGACGCAGCGGAAGCAGCGGTAACGGCGATGACGTCAGGATCGTTGTCGCTGTCCGCGGAGAGCACCATCGCGACGATCTGCGTTTCGTTGCGCCAGGACTCCGGGAAAAGCGGGCGCATGGGGCGGTCAATCAGGCGAGAAGTGAGAATTTCCTTTTCCGAAGGACGGCCTTCGCGCTTGAAGAAGCCGCCGGGAATTTTTCCAGCCGAATAGGTGTTTTCACGATAGTCGACGGTCAACGGCAGAAAATCGCGGTCGTTGGCCGTGGGCGCCATGCAGGCGGTGGTGAGCACGACGGTGTCACCGTAACGCGCGGTAATTGCGCCGTTCGCCTGCTTGGCAATCTTTCCAGTCTCGAGAATGAGGGCGCGGCCCCCGACTTCCACGGAAACCTGATGTGGTGCTGGTGTATGCGTATTTTCAGACATAGGTGATCATTTCCTTTGGCCCCAGCCGAACCGGAGCATTTTCAGAGTGTCCACAGGAGAGCTGACCGTGCAGGAGTAGACAGCCGGTTCCCGGCCATGGAACAAATTCCCTGCTTCGAGTAGGTCGGCTTTCGCCTGGCCTGGATAACCCCAGAGAAGAAAAGAGGTGAGAACTACAATACGAGACGTGTAGAACGAACCGGACTAGCCCACGAGAAAAACCGGCCCAAATTCAGCCGGGGGCCTGATGATTTCACTGGCGACGCAGCAGACACCCGTGCCGCCGGACACACTTCGATTTGAAGTTGTCATTGCGTGAAAACGCAGAGGCTTCTGCCCGTTGAGACTTTTAGATGTAGGGCAGTTACTTGCGCAGGCTAAGGCGTTCAACAATCTCGCGGTACCGATCCGGGTCGCGACGGTTCAAATAGTCCAGCAAGCGGCGGCGCTTATTGACCATCATGATCAAGCCGCGCCGGGATGCATGGTCTTTTACGTGGGACTTGAGGTGCGTTGTGAGGTAGCTGATCCGCTCGCTCAAAAGTGCAATCTGGACTTCCGGTGAGCCAGTATCCTTCACTTCCCGCCGGAATTGTTCGATCAACACCGCTTTGGCTATGCTCAAGTGCCCCTCTCCGTCGTCCCCTGAATTTTTCCTCTTCTCTTCGACTCATTCAGGCTAACACATATCTGTTTTGAGTGTAAAGGAATGTAAATGTATTGCGGGAAGCCGTTGATTTTTGGCTGGAATGGCAGAGTTGGGCGGTGGTAGTGAGTAGTGGGTAGTGGGTGGAGACTTGTATCTGGTGACTGGCGCAAAGCGCGTAGAGCTTGGAGTTTTTGGCTGTGAGCTGCTTATTGTCTGCCTGCATATACAGGTTGCGTTAAGGCGGCAAATTGGGTTGAATGCTTGGTGCGAGTGCACGGATGGATTCTGAGGAGGAAGAACAATGAGAAGACAAATCGCAGTATTTTCCGGGCTGTGTCTTAGCTTGAGCATTCTGGCCACTCAAGCATCTTGCCAATCGGACAAGAGCAAGCGCCCGAGTCCGCCGGCACAGGCGCAATGCGACTTGGGCGGAGGCAAAACGCTTACGGTGGATTACTCAAGCCCGCGAGCGAAAGGCCGCAAAGTCTTCGGAGGCCTGGTTCCCTACGGAGAAGTCTGGCGCGCGGGAGCAAACGAAGCGACCACCTTTGTCACGACAACGGATTTGAAGGTGGGCGGGAAAGACGTTCCAGCGGGCAAATATACGATCTTCACGATCCCCGAGCAGAATAAATGGACGCTGATCATCAGCAAGAAAACCGGAGAATGGGGAATTCCCTATCCCGGAGAGGGCTCGGACTTTGCGCGCACGGAGATGAGCGTCTCGAGCGTGCCGGGACACGTTGAGGACTTCATGATCGCATTTGAAAAGAGCGGCGACGGCTGCAAGCTGCATATGACGTGGGAAAACACGCAGGCGTCCGTGGACATCGCGAAAAAGTAGAGACAAGCAGGACAGGCACTCTTGCCTGTCCGGTTTTCCGACATTTAAAAACCTGAAGAAAGAAATAGACAGACAGAAGTGTCTGTCCACAGAAGTGTTCGTCCCCCGTCAGGAATTTTTCGTGCGCACCAGGGAAAGAAATTCGTCGCGTGTCTGCTTGTTGTGGCGAAAGCCCCCGAGCATTGCGCTCGTCACGGCCTGCCCATGCTGCTTTTCCACGCCGCGCATCTGCATACAAAGATGGCGCGCTTCGATAATCACGCCCACGCCTTCCGGGCTGATCTTTTCCTGAATAGCCGCGGCGATCTGGCTCGTGAGCCGCTCCTGAATCTGCAATCGGCGCGCGAACATATTGACGAGCCGCGCGACTTTGCTAAGCCCGATGACGCGCTTATTCGGAAGATACGCGACGTGGCACTTCCCAAAAAACGGCAGCAGATGGTGCTCGCAAAGGCTGAAGAATTCGATGTCCTTCACCACCACCATTTCGTCGTACGAAACGCTGAAGGTCGCGCCATTAAGGATGTGCTCCGCGTTTTGGTGGTAGCCGCTGGTCAGGAATTTCAGCGCCTTTTCATAGCGCTCCGGCGTTTTCCGCAAGCCCTCGCGATGCGGATCCTCGCCAATCAGCTTGATGATTTCGCGAACGTGGCACGCAATTCGCCGCGCGTCCAGCTCCTTCTCGTCGTTCAGAATGATCTCTTCCGTCGGTTTCGCCATTGCTTTTACCTTTCGAAGCCTTGTGCATTATCTCCAGCGTACTCGAAACTGTTGTTCGACGTCTCCTGAATGCGAACACGCTCGAGCGTGGCATTGGGAAGCGGTTTCAGCCGCCGAAAAATCTCAATACACAAATTTTCCGTCGTCGGAACCACGCCGCGAAACGCGGCCACATCCTCATTGAGCGACTTATGGTCGAAGGGCTCGAGGACTTCGCGCTCGACAAACCCGTCGAGCTCCGCGAGATTCGCAATCATTCCCGTGGCGGGATCGATTTTCCCCGACACCAGAACTTCCACCACATAGTTGTGCCCGTGTCCGTACGGATTGTTGCATTTCCCATAGACGCGGCAGTTCTCTGCCTCGCTGAGATCCGGGCTGTGCAGCCGGTGCGAGGCCGCAAAGCGATAGCGCCGCCCCAGCTCGATTTTGACCTCGCCGCTCTGCGCATCGTGATTCATCAATCTTTGCCGCTTCCTTATCCGTTGCGATAACAATCCGCAAAAAGATCCGGCGTCTCATAGAGCCGCACCCGGTGCAGTTTTCCTTGCTTAATCTGGGGATTGAGCAAGTTCCAGATGACCCGCGCGATGTTTTCGCAGGTCGGAATCTGGCCGGCGAGCTCGGGAACTTCGTAATTCAAAAATCGGTGGTCCATGCGCTGCATTACTTCGCGTTCGAGAATCTCTTTCAATTCTTTCAGGTCCAAAACCATCCCGGTCACGGGGTCCGGTTCTCCGGCGACGGTCACTTCCAAGGTGTAGTTATGTCCGTGTCCATGCGGGTTATTGCACTTTCCGAAAACGCGCCTGTTCTCCTCCGGCGAGAAATCCGGATTGTGGTAAAGGTGCGAAGCGGCAAACTCGATTTTGCGCGTGAGCAGGACCATGGATGGCGTTTCGTCTGTCGTTCCGTTTTATCTGGGCGCGCCGGGAAGCGTTATTGGGACTTCCCGACCTTTCCACTCGACTTTACCCTTCATGTGGCTCCGGTAGGAGGCCCAGAGCACACTCGCGTATAACGCCACTGCGGGCACGTAATAGATGATGAATTTGGCGGGCATTTGGTTACGAGAGAGCTCCGCGCCGTAAATGAATTCGCGCATCAGCAGGAAGCAGACGCCCACAAAGGTGAGGACCGGGATTTTTATTCCCGCCAGAATCAGAATCAGCGGAATCCACGGAATGGTGGACTCGAGTTCGCGAAGGAAGGCGTGCGGAGTGCCCCCAATGAGCAGGTACAGGTTTTTCTTCCAGCCTTGCCACATCTCGCGAAAGGACCGGTACATGCGCACGCGCACGATTCCCTGCCCGGAACCAAACCATAAGCGAAATCCCCCAGCTTTTGCGCGCTTTGCGAGAGCGACATCCTCGAGGACTTCCGCGGCGACGCTTGCGTGGCCTCCGATGGAATCGTAGGCCTCGCGCCGAATCATCAAGAATTGGCCGTTGGCGGCCGCGGCGGGCGAAGCGGGATTGTTCACAGCGTCGTAAGAAAAATGCTTTGCCAGGCGCGTGTAGACAAAAGGAATGAGCGATTTCTCGTACCACGTTTGGGTGACTTGCTCCGGCGAAAAAGAAATTAGCGCGGCGCTCTTTTCTTCCGCGATTTGCAGCGCGCGCGCAGCGGCGCCGGGTTGCAACTCGGCGTCAGCGTCGGTGAAGAGTAGCCAGCGACTCGTTGCTTCCTTCGCGCCGAGAAAAACCGCATTGTTCTTGCCAACCCAGCCCAGCGGGACTTCGTGCGTCTCAAGGAGACGCAGGAGCGGAATCTTGGCCATTAAGCCGCGAACTATTTCCGCGGTCTTGTCCGTGGACTGGTCGTTTACGACGAGAATTTCCGCGATTTCGGGTTGCAGCGCCAGCGATTCCACGCAAGAGGCGATGACCGCCTCTTCATTTCGCGCCGGCACAATCGCAGTAATCGATGGCGGCGAAGAGGCCGGCTGCGCTTCCGAATTTGTCGATTCGTTGGTCACGATAAAGTCTGGAGACAAGGACCGTTTTCCGATCCCAGGCGGATAAGCTAGTATAGCATTCGATGAAAATCCGACCGAAAATTGTAGCGTGGGGAGGCCTCGCGGTCCTCCTGGGAATCTTCGTGGTTTTCGCGCTGCCAAGTTACCGGCATGGCGAGGCGTCCATCGCGGGCGAGCGCGCGGAGAATTTCGCCCTCGATCTGAACGGAAAACCCGCGCATCTCTCCGATCTGCGTGGAAAAGTCGTGGTGCTGAATTTTTGGGCCACGTGGTGTCCCCCGTGCATCGAAGAAACTCCCGAGCTGAACCGTCTGCAGAAATACATTGCGTCGCGCAACGGCGTTGTTCTGGGCGTCGCAGCCGATGAGGACCAATCTGTTTACGAACAATTTCTGCGCGATCACGGAGTCATTTTCCCGACCTACCGCGACCCGAAGACGAAAGACAATCATTCACCGATCGCGGAAACCTACGGCACATCAATGTATCCGGAGACCTATATTATCGACCGCAACGGCAAGATCGCGCGCAAGATTATCGGATACCAGGAGTGGGATTCGCCGGAAATGCGTGCGTATCTCGATTCGATCCTCGGCCAGAGCTGAAGGTTTCCAAGAAAAATCGACCTATCCGTAACGCAAGGCTTCTCGCGGGTCGAATTTGGCGGGTCGCATAAGCAGATCCTGGAAATACTTCCCGTCTGCGTGCTCTCCAGGTTTGACGGGATTCGTAGGACGCCCTATGATTCAGCGCACTGGACACTCTCGATGGTTGGCAAGACATTCGGCCACTACATCGTGCTCGAAAAAGCTGGTGCCGGCGGCATGGGCGTGGTTTTTCGTGCCCGGGACGAAACGCTCCACCGCGACGTTGCCCTCAAGCTGCCCCCGGCTGATTCTGTCACCGACGCCGAATCGCGCGAGCTCATCCTGCGCGAAGCGCGTGCTGCCTCCGCGCTGAATCATCCTCACATCTGCACGATATATGAAGTCGGCGAGGTCGATGGCCAGCCCTACATCGCCATGGAATACATCGCCGGCGAAACGCTCAACCGCCGCATACCTGCCACCGGACTCCCCACAGAATCCGTGCTGGATCTTGGTGCGCAGGTGGCTGACGCCGTGGATCACGCCCATACGCACGGAATTCTCCACCGGGATTTGAAATCGGCAAACGTTCGAATGACTTCGTCGGGCCAGCTGAAGGTGCTGGACTTCGGCCTGGCAATGAACATTAAGGAGGCATCAGCGGTCGAGGGCGTCACGCGTTCGACGAATCTCGATTCGGGAAGCATCGCTGGGACGGTAGCCTACATGGCGCCGGAGTTGCTCCTGGGGAAAGCGCCCGATGTGCGCACGGACATCTGGTCCATGGGAGTGCTTCTTTATGAACTCGCGGCGGGCGTGCTTCCCTTTCAAGGGCGCACCGGTTTCGAATTGAGGAGCGCCATTCTGCGGGACTCACCGGCGGCATTACCCACGCACGTGACACCGGGACTACGTGCGGTAATCATGCGCTGTCTATCCAAAGAGCCGGAGACCCGTTATCAGCGGGCCAGTGAAGTTCGCGCAGCTCTGGAGGCGCTGCAGTCCGACACAGGGGCCGCGCCGCGGGAAGCCCCACAGCGCGACGGAAAATCCAAGGCTTGGTATGTGCTCACAGCGGTGAGTCTCTTGGTGGCAGCGGCAGTTGTTCTGTTCTTGTACGGGCGCATTGGCAAGCCCACAGGTGGTCCGCAACCGGGTGGTAAGTTGCGGCTCTTCCTTTCTTCGGAGAACTACCTCAGTGGCCCCACGCTCTCCCCGGACGGAAAAATGGTCGCATACATTCAGGAGGAAAACGATGGCAGGCAAGAGCTTTACGTCAGCCGGTTGGCCGGCGGCGAGCATGTGAAGTTGACGAATGATGATTCCAAAAAGGAAGATCCGCAATTCTCCCCGGATGGCGAGAGGATCGCCTTTGTGCGCCGCGTTGCGAATTCGGCGGAGGCCGAACTTTGCGTCATACCGGCTCTGGGCGGCGGTATCGTGCCGTTGATTTCCGGAGCTGAACTCCCCACCTGGTCTCCCGATGGAAGCAGACTTGCCTTTATCCTGGGGAAGCAAGGGGAGCCGGAAGCAGTGGCGACCTCTGCGGCAGATGGCTCGGACACTCGCGTCATTCTGAAAAGCGATGATGTCTATCCCTTTTTCGGGCGTCTCTCGTGGTCGATGGATGGCAATGTGTTAGCCGTTTCCCGAAGCCGCGGAGGTCAGAATCGGGATATTTGGATGGTGCCTGCGCATGGGGGGACGGCGACGCACTTCACGAACGACGTTGCAGGAGCGCTCAGCGATTCGCCGGTCTTTACGCCGGACGGCCGTGGCGTGATCTACCGTTCCAATCGCGGTGGCGCTTCGAACCTTTGGTGGCGGCCGCTGGACGCCAAACCGCCAGTCCAATTAACGACGGGCCCCGGCCCAGATGCTTACCCTAGTGTGTCCCGCGATGGCACGATTGCGTTTCTGAATTCCCGGTCGCGAAACTCGCTCCTGCTCCACTCACTTGCAGATGACGCCAGTACAACGCTCGGGAACGACGTTTCACGCTTGTGGGCTCCGGCGTTTTCTCCCGACGGCAAGGAGATCGCCTATTCGCGCGGAGAGCCCGATGGATCGTGGCATGTATGGATTATTCCTGCCAGTGGCGGAGCAGCGCGGCAGCTTTCTTCTGGAAATGTTCCGGAGATCTATCCCCGCTTCACGCCGGACGGCAGCTCGATCTACTTTTGTACTTTTGGAAAAGAGCCCTTGAGCATTTGGCAGATGGCAACCAAGGGAGGTCCGGCAACCCAATTGACACCTCCAAATGCCGCAAGTGATTCCTATGGCGATGTTTCACCCGATGGGCGATCGCTGGCGTTCGCGCGGACGGAGAACAATGTCTCGCATATTTACATCACATCCACGGACGGCAGCGGCGCAGCGCGGCGCGTTCTCGATGCCCCCGGAACCGTCCCGCGATGGTCTCCCGACGGGAAATGGATCAGTTTCAGCCCCAACCGAGGATTCTTCAGTGGCGTTTTCATTGTGCATCCGGATGGAACCGGCTTGCGTCGCCTCACGGAAAATGGCGGCTGGGCCGTATGGTGGCCTGACGGGGAACAGATCGGCTTTCAATTAACTGGGGCGGATGGGAACGCGCGGATTCAGGTGTTCAGTCTTAAGACCGGAGAGACGCGGACTCTTTCGAAGCTGCAGTTCGTAGGCACGAATTTTGCATTCGACGTGTCGCGGGACGGGAAGTGGCTCGTCACTACAAAATTCCAGCACGTTTCGGATGAGATCTGGTTGCTGGAACCAGTCCGCAAAAATTGATGAGCTGAGGTCGTTGCAAGGTTCAGAGAGAAGCTTTGCGCAGGCGGAGCGCGTTGGCGATTACGGAGACGGAGCTGAAGCTCATGGCGGCGCTGGCGATCATCGGGCTAAGGAGCCAGCCGAAGATTGGATAGAAAACGCCCGCCGCGATGGGAATTCCTAGCGCGTTGTAAAGAAAAGCAAAAGCCAAATTTTGTTTGATGTTGCGGATCGCCGCGCGGCTGAGTTTGCGCGCACGCAAGATACCGCGCAGGTCGCCTTTTACGAGGGTGATGCCCGCGTTCTCGATGGCCACGTCGGTGCCGGTGCCCATGGCGATGCCGACGTGCGCTGCGGCAAGCGCGGGAGCATCGTTGACGCCGTCGCCGGCCATCGCGACGATGCGGCCCTGATCGCGCAGGCGTTTTATAATTTCACCTTTTTGCTGCGGTTGCACTTCGGCTTCGACCTCTTCGATTCCCAGTTCGCTGGCAACTTTGGCTGCCGCGGAGCGGCGGTCTCCCGTTAACATCACAATGCGAATGCCCTCGTCTCTCAAGGCGCGAATCGCTTGCGGGGTCGAATCCTTGATTTTGTCGCTCAGGAGAAACATCCCAGCCACTTTCCCATCGACCGCCAGGTATACGGTGGTAACTGCTGTTGTGGCGGCTCCGTCGGAAGCAGGATGTTCCTTCTGGGCAAACGCAATTCCCCGCCCTTTCAGGAATACCTCTGTGCCGGCGAGAACGTGTTTGTTCAGGACGCGAGCTTCGACGCCTCCTCCAGCCGTTGCTAGAAAATCGCTTACCGGCGCGAGGGGTAATTTTTTTTCTTCGGCAGCGCGAACAATGGCCCGGGCCAATGGATGCTCGCTCGAACGCTCGAGGCTCGCGGCCAAGGAAAGCAAAGCATCCTTTGTAAAGCCGGCTCCCTCGGTGACTTCCACGCCTGTGATTTGCGGTTTACCTTCCGTAAGAGTGCCGGTCTTGTCCAGGACGAGCGTGTCGACCTTGGCAAGCGTTTCCAGAGCTTCGGCGTTTCGAACGAGGATGCCGGCGTGGGCGCCGCGGCCAACCGCGACCATGATGGACATGGGTGTGGCCAAGCCCAACGCGCAAGGACAGGCGATGATCAGCACGGCAACTCCGGCGATGAGTGCGTGAGCGAAGCGTGGCTCAGGACCAAACAGCGCCCAGCCGCCAAACGCCAGCACAGCCGCAACGATCACTGCGGGCACAAAATAGCCGGCTACTTTGTCCGCCAGTCGCTGCATCGGTGCGCGGCTGCGTTGCGCCTCGCTGACAAGCTTGACGATTTGCGCCAGAAACGTCTCATTGCCAACGCGTTCGGCTTCCATTACAAAACTTCCACTGGTGTTCAGCGTGCCGCCGGTGACTTTATCTCCACTGGTTTTTTCCACGGGCATGGGCTCGCCCGTGACCATGGATTCGTCGACGGCGCTCGCGCCTTCGCGAAGCACTCCGTCGACGGGGACACTCTCTCCTGGCCGCACGCGCAAGCGGTCGCCATGCTTGACGAGATCTAGCGCGACGTCGTTTTCCGCACCATCAGGTGCGATCCGGTGCGCTTGCTTCGGCGCCAAATTGAGCAGAGAGCGAATCGCGCCGCTGGTTTGCTGGCGCGCACGCAACTCGAGCACTTGGCCGAGCAGAACAAGCGTCGTGATCACGGCTGCGGCCTCGAAGTAGGTGGACACGCCTCCATGCATGTCCCGAAACGAGGCGGGGAAAATTTGCGGAAAGAGCGTTGCCACGACGCTCTCGAGATAGGCGGCGCCGGTGCCCAGCCCGATCAGTGTGAACATGTTGGGGCTGCGATGGACCACTGACGCCCAGAAGCGCTGGAAAAAAGGCCAGCCGCCCCACAGGACTACGGGCGTCGCGAGAATCAATTCGATCCAGTTGCGGGCGCCGGATGAGAGGGGGAGTCTGAGTGCATCCCCAAACATCGCGATCAGCAGGACGGGGAGAGACAGTGCGGCGCTCACCCAGAACCGGCGCAACATCGAAGTGTATTCGGGATCGGCTTCTACTTCGGCGAGCGCGTCCATCGGTTCGAGGGCCATGCCGCAAATCGGACAGCTTCCCGGCCCCAGCTGGATGATTTCCGGGTGCATCGGACAGGTGTACCGCGCGTCTTTACCTGCGGCAGGAGCCTTAGCAGAAACGGGAGTTGGATGTCCGGAGTGCACTTCATGCCCTGCGCGTGGGGCAGATTCCATGCCGGCTGCGCCGGGCGCCGCCAGAAACTTTTCCGGATCCTTCTCAAATTTTTCCGCGCAATGCTTTGAGCAGAAGTAGTAGGTTTGGTCGCCCCGTGTAACTTTCGCGGCGGATTTTTGCGGATCAACCATCATGCCGCATACAGGATCCTTCACGCGCGGAGCGGAAGCGAGAATCGGCAGGCCGGTTTTGGGCGGGTCGGGCGTCGGAATTTGTTGTGCCATGGCAATATATTAGATGATTCGCGGTTACAAGCGGCTACGAACTAAATCCTTGCACGGGCTGGTATAATCCGGGCATGACACTCGTGGAAATCACTTACGAACTGCAATCTCCGCTCACGCTAGACCAACTGCGGCGGCTTGGCGAATTTTCCAACACCTATGGCCTGCGCCGCTTCCACTTCGATGAGAGCAAGAAGCACCTGTCGTTTGAGTACGACGCTTCGCGCCTGCAGGACATGCAGATTGAGCACGTGCTCGGGCAAGCGACGATCGCCGTGGTGCGCAAGGTCAAGGTCAATTAGGGAACAAGCAGAGGTCAAGGCGCCGGCGAAATGGGGCGCTTGAAGCGCTCAGGACGGAAGCACAAGTAGATAAAGCCTGCTAAATGAAGCCCATACAGAAACCCTGTTGTTTACGAGAGTAAACGGGAACGCTGCGCATGGACGGGCATATCTAGCCGGTCAGCTAGACACGGGCCGGTACTTGGCAGGCACAAGCCTATTTAACCTATCGGTTAAATACGGGCCGATACTTGGAAGGAATTTGCTTATTTAACCGATCGGTTAAATACGGACGCGTACCCCAAAAAAATGGGGCCCCCGCTTGGGATCGGGGGCCCCGGAGAGTGCGTTTCGTTGTCAGTGTCGTTTTCACACCGACGCGTGGGGTCATCCATCCTAGCTTCCCTCTCAGAGGCAGGTGGGAACGAATTGCGAAAAGCGGCGAGCAAGCCCCTTCCCCCTCGCTCACCGCTCTCCGCAACTCGTTATATGAAACGCACTCATGCGCCCCTCTATTGCACGGGTCGCGCCAATGTCTAGTGAAGAGTGATTTTATACGAAGTCATTTATTAACAAATACTTGGCTAAGCTGAAGAAGTCCTCTCACCGCCCCAATTCCGTCCTTAGAGTTCAATTTGGAACCCTTCAAAACTGAATCGGGAACACGGAGCAGCCTCCGCACCTGCTTTCGTGCGCTCCAGCCAGTTCCAGGACTCCGGTAACAAAATTATCGGCCTCCCCGCGCTATCGGTTTTCTGGGGCGTTGCCAGCAGACTCGCTTCATGCGCACTCCTACCCGCCGCCCGCCGCTTCGGAGAAACCTTGGTCTTGGAACCGCTGCGTTGTTTGCCTGTTTGCTCGGCGGATCACTGATTCTAATGGCCGATACACGACCGGAGCTGCGCTCCGCCACCGTCGGCACTTGTTACTGCCACTGCGCAGGGGCAGTCGCGCACCGTGGCTGCGTGAAGATGTGCGAATTGCCCAAGTATGCCTCGCGGCGGTGGGCCACAACCTGCGCCAAGCCGCGCATGAAGCTGCCGGTTGAAAACCGCGATGCTGGCCCGCGTTATGAGCATCCGGGGCGCAACGAAAGAGCGCAGCTCCCAAAGCCCGCAAGTTCCAGCTAGGGAGTGGTTTGCGAGTGGATGACCGGCGTAGCAGACTGCTCGGCGGTTCTCACTGGCGCGGCCAAAAGCTTGGCCAACATTTCGGGAATTTCGAAGATGGCGCGATTGTCGAGTGCGGCGACATTTTTTCGAAATTCAGCCAGTCTGGCTGGTTCCAAGATTTGGCGAACTCCCTCAACGACTTCGCGAAAACTCTTCAAGACAATCCCGACGCGCTTTTCCGTGACCCACTTCGCGTTGAAGCGCTCCTGAGGCAGGGTCCAAGCGTTGCATTCGATCAGCACCGGCAATTTGCGCACCATGGCTTCCGCGATACTGCCAGGGCCGGGCTTGCCAATTAAGAAATCCGCGGCGCGCATGAGTTTGTGAATTTCTCTTGTGAAACCAACAACATGCACGGGGATTTTCCATTTTTGAGCGCGCAGTTTAGCCGCCAGCGCTTCGTTTCGCCCGCAAATTAAAATCAGCTGCAGAGGCAGACCCGCCGTATTTAGCCGGTCAGCTAAATAATACATTACCTTAGAGCCAAACCCGCCGAAGAGGACGATGGCGGTCGGCAATTCGGGCTGCAATCCCATCTCTTTGCGAAGCGCGACGGGATCGACACTTTCTTCCACGTAAAAGTCGGGCCGCAGGATCATGCCAGACGCTTGAAAAATATGGGCTTCGTCGTGGCCGAAGGCGCGGGCTTGTTCGACGGCGCGCTCGCTGCCGGCAATGACGTACTGTTCCTTAATGGGCTCAATCCAAAATCGCGGTGGATAATCGGCCAAGTCTGTAATGAGCGTCACAAACGGCCGACCGGGATAGATGGCGTTCCAGCTCTCGCAAATCGCTCGATTGAAATGGGGAATGACGGAGACGAGAAGATCCGCCGGGTGCTCACGCCAAAAGTTTTCGAGCAGGCGCACCAACGGGCCGTGGAAAAGACGAATCGTAAATTGCAGAATCCGCAAGACATACTTACTGCCGAGGGTCCAGCCGTTCTGCAACATGAGGTTGTATTGCTGCTGGATGCGGATGCCGGTCAGCTTGCGAAGCACGTCCAGCTGATCGGTCAAATCCTGAAATTGGACAAGCTCCACTTGCCAGGGCCGCCCCTGCTGAGCCGCAATGGTTTGGAGGGCGGTGGCGGCGTTGCGATGTCCGCCGCCGCCGTCGTGGAAGAGAACGTGAATCTTCTTCATGGTCTGAGATTGTGCCATACGCTTCTAGCTCGCCGCGAAGAGCATGCACCATGCCATGTGGATAACTCTGGAAGTCCAATGTGTTCAAGGAGTTCCATGGACACATTCACGTACAATTCGCGACCTCTTCATGGCCTGTTCATATCATAGATTCACACTGGTTTCATGCGCTGCGACCTTCATGTTCACTCGATCGCATCTGGCATGTGCAACACTCCGATACTAAGCCGGATCTGCCGCGAGTCGTACAACCAGCCTGCGGAAGTCTACACCCGGTTGAAGCTGCTTGGGATGGCCATCGTCACGCTAACCGACCACGACTCGATTGACGGCGGGGAGGCGCTACGGAAATACTCCGATTTTTTCCTGAGCGAGGAAGTGACCGTGGAGATGCCCGGCGAGACCGAGATGCACCTGGGCGTTTACGGAATCAACGAGCGCGACCACGTTGAAATCCAACGGCGGCGTAAGGACTTCATTTCACTGATGATGTACCTCACGGAAAGGAAGCTGTTTTTCAGCGTCAATCATGTTTTCTCTGGGCTTACGGGGCGGCGTAGCGAGGAAGATTTCTGCTGGTTCGCCTCCTACGTGCCAGCGTTTGAAACGCGGAACGGACAAATGTGGCCGTCGGCCAACGAGAGCGCTGCCCGGTGGGCAGGGCGCCTGGGCAAAATCGCGGTGGGGGGAAGCGACTCGCACACCATCGCGGGTGTCGGGCGCACGTATACGGAAGTTCCTGGTGCGCGCACCGCCGATGAATTTTTCAGCGGACTTCGAGCAGGCCAAGGCCAAGTGCATGGCGTTCATGGTAGTTACACAAAATTGACTGCGGACGTGTTTCGCATCGTGTGGTCGATGTGGAAGGAAAAACCGTGGACTCTGGAGCTTATGCCGCTGGCACCGCTGGTGCCTGTTTTTACAGCGGGCCACTGGCTGAATGAGATACGGTTTTGCCAAAAGTGGGCCGCCGCACTTGAGAGCGGGGAGAAACGGGAACGGATGTTCTGGGATAGGGATTCTAGCTTCGAGGCGAACTGGGGCTAGATGGGCTAAAAACCATGGCTGTCGCACGCACTGTCTGGGGATACATCGAACGGCGCGATTACCGAGTAATGCGCCGGATGAACCGCTGGCGAGCGCCACGGTGGTTCCGGCTGTGGATGATCCTGGCTACGCGGATGGGCGATGGCTGGCTTTGGTATGGGGTGGGAATCATGCTGTTGATCGACGGAGGCCCGCAGAGGTTCTCGGCCATCGGGGCCGCGGGGACCGCTGCGGTGATTGGTATTTTCGTCTTCAAAGCATTGAAGAAACTCAGCCAGCGACCGCGGCCTTGCCAACTGGAGCCGCATTGCTGGTCGAAGGTGCTGCCTCCGGACCGGTTTTCGTTTCCCTCGGGACATACAATGACGGCGTTCTCGGTGGCGCTGGTGGTGAGTTACTTCTATCCGTCGCTGGAAGTGCCGCTCTTCTTCCTGGCTATCAGCATTGCGGTTTCCCGTATCGTGCTGGGAATGCATTTCCTAAGCGACGTGCTGGCGGGCATGGTTCTGGGCGTGGCGCTGGGCTGCGCATCGATTACGGCTTTCGCATCGCTCGGGTGGGTTTAGCTTTAGACGGTCGCGCGGAATCTCCAGCGCATTAACCAAAAGCAAGTCTGCATCTCTCGCCGCCCGCGAGCGGGGCGAAAAGGGCACGGCGTACCGTGCCCCCACGCCTGGATTGTCCAGGCGGGTGGCGCATTGGATTCTCCGAATATTTCTGCTTGACGAAGAGGCGCGAGGAGAGGATAGCACTTTCGCAATTCACCGCGGGGTGAAGAGACGAGAGTGCCCCACCCTTTCTGCAAGAAAGGGTGGGCTGTTCTTTTCTTCTGATGCCGAGAAATCTGAGACGACATTACGAAAAGGGCGATCTGCATTTCATTACGGTTTCAATGTGTGAAGCGGGAAGAAGCTGAAGGAGAAACTGGAGTACATGCGCGCGAATTCGGTGCAGAGGAAACTGGTGCGGCATCGGAGGGAATGGCCTTGGAATAGTTGGGGATTTTTTGTGAATGGAGCTTCCGGGTTGATAAAGATTGATCCGATGGATTGAGATGGCCAAGCAGAGAAAAAAGGAAAAGAAAGACCCACCCTTTCAAAAACCAAAAACGAAAGGGTGGGGCACCCCGACAAGAAAAGACAAATTCAAAATCGTTTCCGCAAGTTTAGGATGTCCCACCCGCCCACCAGTTCTTTGCCGGACTTACGTTCTATGCGCATTCGCTTTACCCGGTCGGATAACGAACTTGTCAAGGAACTGCAGGGCGACGTAAGCTTCCACGAAGACTCCAACCCCGAGCAGCAAGAGCGGAACCCTGTTGAACGCACGTAAAATGGCTGCGTTTATGACCACATGGACAAAGGCGACGCAGAACAGTGAAGGTAGAATAGGCCGCATTCTAACGCGTCGCCTTCTAAGGTCTTGAACCATGTACGCGATAATGACGACCGTCGATATAATCAGCCAGGCAGGTTTCAGCGGAAACTCGGGAATGTCCCTGTCGTGGCTGATTGCGTAAATCAGGGGGCCCAATATGATCGCCGCAATCGGTAGGGCAATTCCTATATAGAGCAAATTGTTTTTGGTCGTCTCGTTCATCGTACCTCAAAAGATAGGGAATGGCGGGTGGCGCATTGAATTCTCCGAATATTTCTGCTTGACGAAGAGGCGCGAGGAGAGGATAGCACTTTCGCAATTCACCGCGGGGTGGAGAGACGAGGGTGCCCCACCCTTTCTGCAAGAAAGGGTGGGCTGTTCTTTTCTTCTGATGCCGAGAAATCTGAGACGACATTACGGAAAAGGCGATCTGCATTTCATTACGGTTTCAATGTGTGGAGCGGAAAGAAGCTGAAGGGGAAACTGGAGTACATGCGCGCGAATCCGGTGCAGAGGAAACTGGTGCGGCATCGGAGGGAATGGCCTTGGAGTGGTTGGGGATTTTATGTGAATGGAGCTTCCGGGTTGATAAAGATTGATCCGATGGACTGAGATGGCCACGCAGAGAAAAGAGGAAAAGAAAGACCCACCCTTTCAAAAACCAAAAACGAAAGGGTGGGGCACCCCGACAAGAAAAGACAAATTCAAAATCGTTTCGGCGAGTTTATTGAGCCTCGCCAAATATAGAGTCGTGCGAGTCACCGAGAAAAGCGGCAGCAGGGCTGCCGCACTCAAAATCGCCACCTCGCAATATTATGCGAGACTCAGTAGGATGTCCCACCCGCCAATCCCAAACGCAAAGGAACGCACAAAGGCACGCGTTGTCGGTAGCGGAGAATCAATCCCGCAACGCCCGGGCCGGATCAGTCCGCGTCGCGCGCCAAGCGGGCAAGAAACATGCTGCCAGTGCGGCCATCGTCATCGCCGCCAATGCCGACCCGAATGCCAGCGGGTCGTATGGGCTTACCTTGTATAGGAGGTTCCCAAGCAATCGTGTCAATGCCAATGCCACCACGCCGCCTAGCAACACTCCGCCTGCCGTTAACGCCAAGCCGCGCGATATGACCAGGCGCAGGAGATTGGATGCGTCCGCTCCGAGCGCCATGCGCAGCCCCAACTCGCGCGTGCTCTGCGACACCGCATAAGACATCACGCCATAGAGTCCGATGGTAGCGAGGAGCAGCGCCAATCCTCCTAGAACACCAACTAGCGTTACGGCCACCATCTGCGGCGACGTCGAGCGATCCACTTGCTCTTGCAGCGTGATCACTTCGTAGAGCGCCAGGCCCGGATCCAGCGTGTGGACCTCGCGCGCCAGCGCCATCGCCATCGTCTCCGCGTTCAGCGGGGTTCGGATAAACAAATCTGCCCCTCGCGAGAAATTCTGGCGCAGAGGCACGTAGAAAAAGGGTATCGGCGTCTCCCGAACGCTCTCGTATTTGGAATCTTTTGCCACGCCAACCACCTGCATCCAACGGCCCTTGACCTGAACGCGCTCGCCAATCGGATTTCTGCTACGCCAATATTGGGCCGCCATCGTTTCATTCACGACAGCCACCAGAGCGGCTTTCTCATCGTCCGCGCGCGTGAATTCACGCCCGGAAACCAAGGGGATCCCCATCGTCGCGAAGTAGTCCGGGCCCACCTCGTTGTATTGCACGATGGGCTGCTCTTCGGGCGGAGGTTGATAGCCATCTACGGCAATCGGCGTCGAAGAGAAACTTCCATAGCTCAGCGGCGTCATTCGCCCAAATGCAGCCGACTGCACGCCGGGCAGCGCCTTCACGCGCTCCAGCAGCTCGTCCTGGAAACTCTGCGCGCGCGGCGCATCGTATCCTGCCGACACCAGAGGGACGACCGTCTCCAGGACTCCGTGCGTCGAAAAACCCGGGCTGGAATTTCGAATTCGCTGCAGGCTCTGCAGCAACAATCCCGCTCCAACCAGCAATACGAAACTCAGCGACACCTGAACCAGCACAAGTCCCGAACGCACCCACGCTCTTCCAGCTCCTCCGACAACGCCCGCCGAATCGGCTTTCAATGCGCCGGCGAGATCGAGCTTGCGCGTCTGAATTGCGGGGATCACTCCGACAACGAGCGTCGCCAGCAGACAAACTCCGGCGCTCAACGCCAGCACTCGCCCATCGATTTCCCCCGAAAGGTGCATCGTCACGCCGCCGCGCGCGGGGAAGAGCAGCACGAGCGCGTGACGGCACCAGTGCGCAACAAGCAGCCCGCCGACCGCGCCAAACGCTGAAAGCACCAGGCCCTCCGTAACGAGCTGTTTCACGAGACGCCCGCGACCCGCGCCTATAGCCATGCGAACCGTCATTTCATGGCGTCGCGCGAACGACCTGACCAGCAGCAGATTGCCGACGTTCGCGCACGCAATCAGCAAGACAAACACGACCACGACGAGCATGATTTCGAGCGTGGGAAGTAAAGTCGCCGCGTTATTGAACGGCGTTTGCCACAACGGCCAGAGTCTGATCCCGCGGCCTCGGTTGGTATCCGGATAGGCGGATTCCAATCGCGCCGCCACGGCGGAGATTTCCTCCTGCGCCTGTCTGAGATTGACGCCGGGCTTGAGTCGCACATACGCTTCAATCCACCTTGCGCCGCGATCCTCCAGTTTGTACCCGCCCGCTTCAAAATTTTCCTCCATCGACGCGGGAACCCAAAACTGCATGGCCCAGCCCACGAACGTCCCATAAAAACCCTCTGGCATGACACCAATAATCGTGTGCAGCGTACCGCTGAGCCTCTGCGTTTTTCCGATGATTTGCGGATCGCCCTTAAAGCGCCCTTTCCATAACTGATAACTGATCACCGTCACAGGATGAGCGTTCCGCCCCGTGTCCTCTCCCGGCTCGAATCCTCGCCCAAGAATCGGATGTACTCCGATAGCATCAAAATAATTCGCCGATACGATGCTTCCAGTGGTGACCTCGGCGCGGTCGCCAATGCTGAGCGTCGTCCCCATAATTTTCGTTACAAAAAATGCGTCAAACAGCGTGCAACTCCTCTGCAAGTCGAGGAAATCTGGCCACGAAATCGGCGTTCCGCGAGCCTCCCCGGGCGCCGTTCCGCCCAGGGCGAGCAGCCGCTCCTGGTGTGTTACGGCTGGGTAGGGACGGAATAAGATCCCTTCGATCCAGCTGAACACCGCGGCGTTCGTACCGATCCCCAACGTCAGACAGAGAATTGCCAGCGCGGAAAACCCCGGACTGCGCCGGAGCATCCGGAAGCCGAAGCGGAGGTCTTGCAGCGTCGTCTCGATTAAAGGTAGTCCTCTCTGGTCGCGGTAATTTTCCTTGGTTTGCTCAACGCCGCCGAAGCTGCGACGCGCCTCGGCACGGGCGTCCTCAGGGGCCATGCCTCTTCGCATGTTCATTTCAACAGCCATCTCCAAGTGCGAGCGCAGTTCCTCGTCCAGGTCATCTTCGAGACGACGGCGGCGGAACAGCGAGGCGAGACGATGGGTGAACGTGCGAAAAAGTTCGCGCATCGGCTAGCTCGTCCTCAGCACCCGGTTGATCATGGCGGACATGCGACCCCAGCTTTCCGCTTCCTCCACAAGCTGTTTACGTCCGGCGCGGGTCAGGGAGTAGTACTTGGCCCTGCGGTTATTTTCCGAAATGCCCCACTTGGAGATGATCCAGCCGCGCTGCTCGAGGCGCAGCAGGGCAGGATAGAGCGTGCCCTGGTTCAACCGCAGCAGGTCTTCGGAAACCTGCTGGATACGCATGGCGATCCCGAAGCCGTGCATCGGCCCCATGGAATCGAGGGTCTTCAAGACCAGCAAATCGAGAGTTCCTTGCAGGACTTCGCTTTTGGAAGAAGGCATATATTCCTTTGGACGGCCAACAGGAGGAAAAGTGAGTTTAACACAGTGCTGTTGACGGTCAACAGGAGTTTGGGAGACGTTAGACGCGGACGTTTTGAGCCGAACTGCGCGAGGTCTTGCAAATCGGAAGGCCGGTCGGATTCCAGACGAATGCCTCAGATGGTGGCCGAGTTGGCGGGTGGCGCATTGAATTCTCCGAATATTTCTGCTTGACGAAGAGGCGCGAGGAGAGGATACCACTTTCGTATTTCATCGTGGGGCGAAGAAACGAGGGTGCCCCGCCCTTTCTGCAAGAAAGGGTGGGCTGTTCTTTTCTTCTGATGCCGAGAAATCTGAGACGACATTACGGAAAGGGCGATCTGCATTTCATTACGGTTTCAATGTGTGGAGCGGGAAGAAGCGGAAGGAGAAACTGGAGTACATGCACGCGAATCCGGTGCAGAGGAAACTGGCGCGGCATCGGAGGGAATGGCCTTGGAATAGTTGGGGATTTTATGTGAATGGAGCTTTCGGGTTGGTGAAGATTGATCCGATGGATTGAGATGACGAAGCAGTGAAAAGAGGAAAAGAAAGACCCACCCTTTCAAAAACCAAAAACGAAAGGGTGGGGCACCCCGACAAGAAAAGTCAAATTCACAATTGCTTCGGCGAGTTTAGGATGTCGCAGCCGCCCTTGTTCGCTCCCCGTGAGAAATAACGTTTCATGGCTTCTACAAGGGCTTGGGGTGGGCCGCAAACGCTTCGCGGAAGGTCGCAAGATTGTTTTTGTCGATGATCGCCGTCCCCGTATCTACCCACGCCGGCAAGGGATCCGTGGGCGCGGTGCGCCAGTCTTTGAATTCGTGAACGGCGTTGTGATGCAAGTCGTCGGCAAACCTGAGCCCGTAGTAGGCCATGACGTAAGGCTTTTGCACGACGGTGGCGTTAATCCAGCCCTTCTCAATCCCATCAAGCGTTTCCGGATCCTTATCGAAGGAAACGATAGCGATTTTGCTCGTCAGGTCCAAACGATGCAAGGCTTCCGCAACTCCCGATCCGCCGGAGGCTTCGAGACAAATAACGCCGTCAATCTTTTCCTTCTTCGCAAGAAAGGCTGAGATGCCGTCATTCGCGGCGCGGGGATCGCCCTTGTCGTCGATGGTCTGAGCAACCTTGATCCCCGGATATTTTTTGAGAGCTTCGGTGACACCGCGCACCCTTTCGTCGAGGTTGGGCTGTCCGGGAACCGTGACGATGACGATCTGCCCTTGGCCCTTGAGAATGTCCGCCATGCGCTTCGCGCTTTGCTGGCCGGCGCGGAAATTATCTGTGCCGAGAAAAAGAATGCGATGTGAATCGGGCGCGTCGGCATCGATGCAAATGACGGGGATGCCTTGTAAGACGGCGGCATCAATCGCCGGCTTGAAAAGTTCGGTGCTCGTCACGGAAACAAGTATGCCGGCGGGATGCAGGGCCACGGCCTTTTGAAACGAGTCCAACTCTTCCTTGGGCGAGAGGGTCGTTGGGCCATCCATTTCCGCTTTGACGCCCATGACGGTAGCCGCGTCTCGCAGGCCGGCCTCGGCTTCCTGCCAGTACGGGAGGTTGATATTCGCGGAGATCAAATAATACTGCTCATCTTTCTGATGATACGGCTCCTGGCAAGCAGACAGAGTCACACCAAGAAGGACAGCCGAAAACGCTATGGTTCTGGAATGGAGTTTCATGGAAGGTCTCCTTTGCACGAAGTACCGGCTCGGGATCGACGAAAAAACAAGAGACCCGAAGTTCCTGGCGCAAGAGGTTACCACAAGCGTTGCATAGTACAACTGTTGAGCCTGGAAGAACCGGGCTGTCTGGCCTGGCGACCGGCGCGGGCAAAAGGAAATGCTCCTGTTTATGCAGGTATGGAACATAGCTGTTTTTGCAGGAACGCTGGATTTTGACGAAAGGCGCTTGTTACATGCCAGACATATCGCCGGCGGCTAAAAGTAATTCAAGAAACAGTCCACTTTTGCACACTGATACTTTTCACCACAATGCGCTCCTTCTGCCTAGCCAAATCATCTAAGCTATAAACTCGGACCAGGCTTGGGCGGAATACCAATGAACTTCAGCTTGGAATTGAGAAGACCGATAGAGATGCAGCCGGATATGCGAAAAGCGGTCTCCTCCAGGCGGCGACTCGGAACGTCTTTGCTCTTCGCCGTTTTATTTATCCCGCAGGCCGTGCCTGCCCGTGCGCAAGAACGCATCGACACACATCCGCTATGCGGTGACAGCAAGACAGTGGCGCAACCTGGCGAGAATGCATCTACTCCCGCAGCGCCGGCTCCTCAAGCGACGGCTCCCACAGTGCGCGAGGCCACCTTGCGCACGCTTCCCAGGAATTTTCTTCAAGACCAGAAGGACTTGTGGCTTTTTCCTGTGAAGTTGGCGCACGGGCATCACTGGCTGCCTACCGCTCTAATCGTAGGGGCCACGGCGGGATTGATCGCGAGTGATCCGGAGACCATGCCTCACTTCCGGCAGACGAACGCGTTTTCCGGCTTCAACAGCGTTTTCAGTGGAACCACAGGTGCAGGCATTATCATGGCTATTCCGGCTACGTTTTATGTGGCAAGTCTGATTCGCAAGAACTCTTACGATCAGAGCTCGGCCCTGCTTGCCGGGGAAGCCGTAGCGGATGACGCAGTGCTGATGGTGATAATGAAATCCATCACGATAAGGCAGCGGCCAAACGAGCTCGCGGTGAATGGGAACTACTCGGACACATTTTTCGAGAGCCACAAGTCCTTTTTGGGCACGGGCTCGAGCTTTCCGTCGGGGCACGCGATGATGAGCTTTTCCGTGGCCACGGTGTTTGCGCGGCGCTACCGGCGGCATCGATGGGTTCCTTACGTCGCCTACGGATTAGCCAGTGTGATCAGTTTTTCCCGCGTGACTACGGGTGCGCACTTTCCCTCTGACGTGTTTCTCGGCGCGGCGCTGGGGTACGCCATCGCGCGTTTCGACGTCGTACGGCAGTAAACGCTCGATCTTCTGTACCTGCTGCTTCTGCTAAGCTACCGCTCGATGCAAAACAAATACATTCTGGAAATTAGCGTGGAAAGCGTTGATGCAGCCGTAGCTGCCGAGCGCGGCGGAGCGCAACGCATCGAGTTTTGCAGCAATGCGCGGGAGGGCGGCACGACTCCGAGTTCCGAATTGTTGCGGGCTGTGCGTGAACGAGTGCGCCTGCCTATTTTCTCGATGATTCGTCCGCGAGGCGGCAACTTTTTTTACTCCGATGCGGAGTATGAGGCCATGCGGCGCGCGATCGAGATCGCCAAAGAATTTCAAATGGACGGAGTTGTTTTGGGTTTGCTGAACGCCGATGGCCACATCGACGTTGAACGCAGCGCGCAGCTCGTCGAACGGGCGCGGCCACTTCCCGTCACTTATCATCGTGCGTTCGACGAATGCAGTGATTTGCGGAAGTCGCTCGAGGACGTGATCAGAACAGGGGCCGCGAGGGTGCTGACTTCCGGCGGGAAGCGGACAGCGACGGAGGCATTGGGGGCACTTGGTGAGCTTGTTCGAATCGCCGGCGAGCGGCTGATTGTGATGCCGGGCAGCGGACTGCACGCGACAAATATTCAAAACGCGGTCGCGGAGACTGGGGCGCGCGAGTATCACGCGGGGTTCAGCTCGGTGGTTGCACATCCTGCAGAGAACCTCACCGCTTTTGAGGAAGAGGTGAGGAAAGTTGCAGCCGCGCTGCGCGATTGTAATTGAGGTTGCCGGAGAACAGTCGGCGAATCTGTTGTTGATTGCTGCGCAAACAAAGAGGGGCACGATGTACCGTGCCCCTACATCTTGAGAAGCGGCAAAGTGCGGTTAGGCTTTTTGTGCCTGGCGGCGGAGGAACGTCGGGACGTCCAAGTCGTCCGCGGGGACTTCGTGGGCTGCTTCGCGGATGTTTTGTTGGACTTGGTGGACTACGTTGGGCAGCGTTTGTTGCTGTGGCACGGGCTCTTGGATTTCGCGGCCGGCTTTCCAGGTCTTGGGGAGGAATGATGGCTTTTGCGGGATGTTTTTCTTGTTGGCTTCCTTGAAGCCTGCGGCAATTACCGTGATTTTCACGGCGTCTTTCATGGAGTCGTCCATGACCGCGCCGAAGATGATGTTGGCGTTTTCGTGGGCGGCTTTTTGGATGACCGAGGACGCTTCGTGGACTTCGTGCAGCGTTAGGCTGGAGCTGCCGGAAATGTTGATCAAAATGCCTTGCGCGCCCTGGATGGAATTGTCTTCGAGCAGCGGGCTGGAAATGGCGCGGTTAGCGGCGTCGATGGCGCGATTCGTTCCGGTGGCGATGGCGGTGCCCATCACCGCGTAGCCTTGGCCGTGCATGATGGCTTTCACGTCGGCGAAGTCGCGGTTGATGATACCGGGGACGGTGATGATGTCGGAGATGCCCTGAACGGCTTGGCGCAGGATGTCGTCCGCGATGCGGAAGGCGTCGAAGAAGCTGGTTCCCCGCTCGACAGTTTCCATCAAGCGCTCGTTGGGGATGACGATGACGGTGTCCACGCAGCCGATCAGCTCTTGCAAGGCTTGTTCGGCTTGAAGCATGCGGCGTTTGCCTTCGAAGGCGAACGGCTTGGTCACCACGGCGACGCTCAATGCGCCGAGTTCGCTGGCTAGCGAAGCTACTACGGGCGCGGCGCCGCTGCCGGTGCCTCCGCCGAGGCCAGAGGTAATGAAAATCATGTCCGAGCCTTCGAGCGCTTCGATGATTTTGTCGGTGTCTTCGAGGGCGGCTTTGCGGCCGATCTCTGGATTGGCGCCCGCGCCGAGACCCTTGGTGAGCTTCGCGCCGAGCTGCAACTTGACGGGAGCCTGCGAGAGCTTGAGCGCTTGCAGGTCCGTGTTGGCGGTGATGAACTCGACGCCTTCGACTTTGGCGCGGATCATGCGGTTGATGGCGTTGCATCCGCCGCCGCCTACGCCGATGACCTTAATCTTCGCGGGCTGCAGCTCTTCGCTGAAGCTCATGCGAATTCCTGCGTCTTTTGCGGTCATACTTCCCTCAGCCTTCTCCAGATTCGCGGTGCTGCGCTCGGGCAGGGTCACGAGGCACCGGCGAACATGGACTTCAATTTGGAAACGAAATTACCGGCGCGGTGCGGTGCATTGCGCCGCGTTTTCGCGCCGTACATCACTAAACCAACAACCGTTGCATATTCCGGCTGGGCTACCTGTTCCGGCAGATCAGCCAAACCTTTGGGCTCCGCGATGCGGATGGGCAGATGGAAAGATTGTTCGGCTAAATCGATCAAGCCGTTGAGTCTTGCGCCGCCTCCGGCGAGGATAAATCCGGCGGGGATTTGTCCGTCGAGTCCGGCGCGCTGCAAATCGTCGCGGATTAGCGCGAGGAGTTCCATGGCGCGCGGCTCGATGATGTCTGTGAGCATGCGAGCGAAGATCGTGCGGGGAGGGCGGTCGCCCACGCTGGCGATTTCAATGGAGGTGTCTTCATGGAGCAGAGAAGACGCGGCGCAGCCGTGGCGGCGCTTGATTCTTTCCGCTTCGGGGATGGGCGTGCGCAGGCCGACAGCAAGATCGTTGGTGAAGTGGTCGCCGCCGACGGGCACGGCACCTGTGTGCCGTACAACGCCACCGCCGTAGACGATCAGCTCGGTCGTGCCGCCTCCGATATCGAGCAGGCAGCAGCCGAGATCGCGCTCGTCCTGCGTCAGGCACGATTCCGCGGAAGCCAGCGGCTCGAGGACCGTGTCGTTGACCAAAATTCCGGCGCGATTCGCGGCGGTCACTAAATTTTGCGTTGCGGCAATCGATGAGGTTACGAGATGGACATTTACTTCGAGGCGTTGACCGACCATGCCGATGGCGTCGCGGATTCCGTCTTGTGCATCCACCATGAATTCGTGCGGGAGAACGTGCAGAACTTCGCGGTCTTCCGGAAGGGTGATGTTGCGGGCGGCATCGACGGCGCGGCGGACATCGTCTCGCTCGATGTCGCGCGCGCGATTGCCTAGCGTGACGCCGCCGCGGCTGTTGACACCGCGAACATGGCCGCCAGCGACGCCGAGCACGGCGGCTTCGACCGGGACGTTGGCTACGCCTTCGGCTTCTTCGACAGCTCGCCGAATCGAGCTTACGGTGGAATCGAGATTGACGATGAGGCCTTTGCGCAGGCCCTTGGATTCCGCCGCGCCTAGCGCCAGGAATTTCACCTGCTCGTCATCCACTTCCGCGATCAGCGCACACGTCTTCGTGCTGCCGACGTCCAGCCCTATGATATAACGATCTTTCTTTGCCAAGCCGCCGCCCCCGCCGTAGATCACTTAGTTTTTCAGTTTTGCCGAACTCGAGCTGCTATCGGCGTTCACAACCACCTGCCGGGAATACTGCAAATCGATAGACTGCACGCGGCCGGCATTGGCCTGCCACTGCGCAAAATTATCGACGAGCATGCGGTACTTGCCCGTGAAATCGCTGTTGCCGAAGTGAATGGTTACCGCTTGCGAATCGTTGGCGGAAGCCAGGCCGGTCATGACCACGCGCAAATCTTTCGCGTTCGAGAGATCGATTTCGCTGACGCGATCAGATGATCCGGAACGCACCAAGTCCGCATCTCCGAGGAATTCCTGATAAGTCTGCATGCGTTTCTCGCGCTCTTCGCGCGGCATGCTTTCGGGAAGTCCGGTGACGATGGGGAAATGCAAATCCTCGCCTTCGGGGCGGTCCAAAATAACGCCATGTGCGTCAATCAGGGCCAGTTCGTTGCCGCTCCGCAAGAATGCGATCGGCGTGCGTTCGGTCAGGTCCACGCGGATGCGGTTGGGCAAGATGCGTTGCACGCTGGCGGATTCGACCCATGGCAGTTGCTCGAGCTGGCTGCGGCGGGCGTCCAGCGGAATGCGCAGCACGCTGCGGTTGCGGTCGCGCGTGAACGGTTGAAGGACCGCTTCGCGGCTCACGATGTGGTTACCCGTCAACTCGATTTGATCGGACTTGAGCAGCAGCACCTGCGGCGAATAGAGCAAGAAGCGTCCCGCCACAATGGCAAAGGTAACGCCGGCAGCTCCGGCGATGGTCCAGACCAGAACGCGCCGATAGAACGGCCAACTTCGCCCGCCAAACTTTTTGCGGCGAATTTCGAGCGGCTTCTGGCGGCGCAAATAGCGCGGCTCTTCGTCCGCGAGCAATTCCGGCCGGTAAGGTTCGGCGGCAGCCGCGGCAGTGCCCCTCTGAATGGTTTTTACGCGTTCCAAACCACCACCTCGTATTCGAGAATGACTCCGAAGGAGTTTTGCACGCGTTCGCGGACGTCCGCGATCAGCGCCAGCATGTCTTTAGCGGAAGCTTTGCCCGCATTCACAAAAAAATTGGCGTGGCGGTCGCTGACGCGGGCGTCGCCGACGTTTAGCCCCTTGAGGCCGAGCTCATCGATCATGCGTCCTGCGGAAGCGCCAGGAGGGTTTTTGAAGATGCAGCCGGCGCTCTTCTGCCCAAGCGGCTGGCTTGCGCGCCGTTTTTCGTTGCAGATACGAATCCCTTTGAGAATTTCGCGATACGGTTTGGAGGGTAATTCCAGCTTCACTGCGAGCATCATATCATCAGGCGCAAAAGATGTATGCCGGTATTCGAAAGAAATTTGATGGCCCTTAATGGTTTCGAGCTTGCGGGCGGCGGCCCGGTAGAGTTTCACCTCGCGGACGTAGCTGCCAATTTGCATGCCGTAGGCGCCGGCGTTCATGCGCAAGGCGCCGCCGACGGTTCCTGGGACGCCGATAAGGCCTTCCATCCCGCCGAGGTCGTGTTTCGCGCAGAAAGTCACAGTGCGGCCAAGGTCGGCGGCCGCGTCAACTTGCGCCAAATTGCCATCGAGGACTATATCCGGCTCGGGTGATACGAGCTGCAACACAACCCAGGGCAACTCCCCGTCGCCAATGAGCAAGTTCGAGCCGCCACCAAGAAACTTGTGCGGCACGCCCTGCGCGTCAAGAAGATTCAAAAGCTCTGGAATCGCGTCGTGCTTTTCTATGCGCAGTAAATCGGTCGTGCCGCCGATGCCGAGGGAAGTGAGTTCGGCCAAAGAAGTCCCCGGCCTCAACTGCACACCCAGTTCCGGCAGCGCCGCGGCGATTTTGGGGTCTTCAACGCGCATGGCGTGTGGGATGCTCCGTCCCGAGGAGGACCATCAATTCGTTGCTGGCGCGGCTGACGTTTCCCGCGCCAATCGTCATGATGGCGTCGCCTGGCCGCGCTTCGTGCAGCAGGAACTCGATGCCTGCCTGCATCGAACGGAAGTAGTGCACATTTTTGTGTCCGGCTTCGCGAATGGCATTGGCCAGCGCTTCGCTGGTAATCCCAGAGATCGGTGCTTCGCTCGCGGCGTAGATGTCTAATAGCACCAGCACGTCAGCCTGATTGAATGCTCTGCAAAATTCGTCCCAGAGGTGCTGCGTGCGTGAAAACCGGTGTGGTTGGAAGAGCACCAGGAGGCGGTTGAATTTGCAGCCGCGGGCGGCTTCGAGCGTGGCGCGAATTTCCGCTGGGTGATGGCCGTAGTCGTCGATCACGGTGATGTCGTTCACGATGCCCTTCATGTCAAAGCGGCGGCCGACGCCCGCAAATTTGGCCAGGCCTTCGCGAATCAAGTCGCTTGGAACATTTAGATAGAGCGCCACAGCTGCTGCGGCAGCTGCATTTCTGACGTTGTGCATTCCAGGCGGATGCGAGAGCCGGAATAGGCCAAGGTCTTCGCCTTTAAACGTAAGGCGAAACTCGCTGTCGAAGCCTTCCAGCTTCACGTCGCTGATGACCAGGTCTGCTTGGCTCGAAGTGCCATAGGTGATGATCGGACGCTTCACGTCGGGAAGAATGGCTTGCACGTTGGGTTCGTCCAGGCACAGAATCGCGGCGCCGTAAAATGGTACGCGGTTGACGAACTGAACGAAGGCGTTCTGGATGTCCGCAAGCGAGCTGTACTGGTCCAAGTGTTCACGATCAATGGTGGTGACGACGGCAACGACGGGCGCGAGCATCAGGAAGCTGCGATCGCTTTCGTCGGCCTCCACAACGAAATATTCTCCCTTGCCTAGCCGCGCGGTCGTGCCTGCCTGATTCACACGGCCCCCAACCACGAATGTCGGATCGAGATGCGCGGCGGCGAGAACGGATGCCACCATCGAAGTCGTGGTCGTCTTGCCATGGGCTCCGGCTACGGCGATGCCATATTTCAGCCGCATCAGCTCCGCAAGCATTTCGGCTCGCGGAATTACGGGGATTTTTTTCTTGTGGGCTTCGACAACTTCGGGATTGTCCTGCTTGATCGCCGAAGAGGTCACTACCACGTGCGCGCCCTCGACGTTAATCGCTTTGTGGCCTTCGTGAATCGTCGCGCCGAGATTCTGCAGCCGCTCGGTGATGTTCGAAGGCTTGGTGTCCGAGCCGGAAACGGAATAGCCCAGCGTCAGGAGCACTTCGGCGATGCCGCTCATGCCAATGCCGCCGATGCCCACCAAATGAATGCGCTGAAAATTGCGGAAAGAAACCATCATGGATTTGCCCTCGGCGGATTTCCTTGCACGTTCGCGGCCTCTTCTATTAGGTTGACGATGTCCCGCGTGGCGTGGGGCCGGGCAAGCGACCGTGCTGCGTTGGATTGCTTTTCAATATGGTCTGGCTGGTCGATGAGGGAGAAAATCTCGCTCGTCAGGCGTTCCGCGGTGAGCTCTTTTTCGGGGATTAGTTGGCCTGCGCCCGCGCGTTGCATCTCTTGTGCGTTGCGCAACTGATGGCTGTCGGTGGCGGCCCCGAAGGGAATGAAGATGGCGGCGCGGCCCGCGGCTGCGATTTCCGCCGCGGTGATGGCTCCTGCTCGGCAAACGATCACATCTGCGCAGGCAAAGCGCTCAGCCATATTCGTGAGGAAGGGCGCAACCTCCGCATTGATCTCGCGCCGCGCGTACGCAGTGCGCACAGCATTATAATCGCGTTCGCCGGTCTGGTGCACGATGGACAGCTCGTTTTTTCGTTCGGCCAGGCGATCCATTGCGTCCACAACCGTACGATTGATGGGCAGTGCGCCCTGACTTCCGCCGGTCACAAGCAAGCGAAACGGCTTTTCGAGTTTTTGCGGTGGAATCGAGAAAAACTCTTCGCGCACCGGGCAGCCCGTAACGATGGCCTTTTTCCCCCAGACCTGGGCAGAAATTTCATAGCCGGTGGCGATTCGCTTGGAAAGTTTTGCGAGCAGCTTATTGGTCAAACCCGGCTCCGCATTTGGCTCGAAAATCACATTGGGCACGCCGCCGAGCCACGACGCTAGCAGCATCGGGCCTGCCGCGTAGCCGCCAACGCCGAACGCCGCTACCGGTTTGTGCTTCCGGAGTACACGGCGCGCGTCCAGCATCGCAGGGGCAAGCATGGCGAGATTTCTCAGCAACGTCGCTCCGCCCTTCCCTTTCAAGCCGGCGACGCGCAACGTCTCGAGCGGCAGCCCGGCTTGAGGCACCAGCTTCATTTCGATTCCTCGTTCTGTTCCTACCAGCACGACTTCTCTTTCTTTGCCGCGTGCGAGCCACTCTTGCGCAATGGCCAGCGCGGGGAAAACGTGTCCGCCCGTGCCGCCGCCGGCGATTAGGAGCTTCATGGCTGAGGTCCAATTGCTCGCTGGGGCGCAGGGGCACGATATATCGTGCCCCTACGACTGAAATTCCATTGCGACTCGAAGAGTTGGCTCATGTCTCGGTCGCCTGTTGTGAAATGTTCAGCAGCACTCCCGTGGCCAGCAGCATCACCAGCAAACTGGAACCGCCGTAGCTCACGAACGGGAGCGGTATGCCCTTGGTCGGCACCATTCCCAGCACCACGGCAAAATTGATCAGGGCTTGGCTGAGCACCAGCGCTGTTATTCCCAAGGCAAGCAACCGGCCGAATCCGTCGGGAGCGGCGAACGCGGCGCGCAGCCCGCGCCAACCATAAAGCACGAACAGCGCGATTACCAACATCGCGCCGATGTAGCCAAGCTCTTCGCAAATCACCGCGTAGATAAAATCCGTGTGCGCTTCCGGCAAGTAGAAGAGTTTCTGTTTGCTCTCCATCAGTCCGACACCGGTAAATCCGCCCGAACCCACGGCGATGAGGGATTGCATCAACTGAAAGCCCGCGCCCTGCGGATCAGAATTAGAATCGAGAAACGCCATCAGCCGCGCTTGCCGGTAGGAAACAAGGGTGATCAGCAAATAAAGCGACGGCAAGGCTGCGGCCGCGCCGGCCGCTAGCCATTTCCAGGACAATCCCGCGGCAAAGAGAACCGCCGCAGCCACCACGACGATGTCCACGGCAGTGCCTAGATCGGGTTGCGCCAAAATCAAGCACACGTAGATCAGCACGGGACCGGCGGCAGGAAGAATTGTTTGGAGGAAATCCTGTTTGCTGAATTCCATGGCCACTTTGCTGCGCCGCTTGTGATCGAGAAACCAGGCGAGATAGAGGATCACCGCCAGCTTCGCTAGTTCCGACGGCTGAATGCCCACGGGTCCATAACGAATCCAACGATGCGTGGCGTGCGCCTTGTCCAGAAAAAATGTTCCGACCAGCAGAAGGAGCACGACGCACATGGTCGAGTAAACGACTGCAGGCTCGCGCAAGCGCCGGTAGTCCGTCCGCATTAACGCGAACATTCCCAGAAGGCCAATAAGCAACCAGGCGGCCTGTCGCACGAGAAAATAGTACCCGTGGCCAAACTCTTTCTCCGCGGTGACTGCCGAAGCGCTGAAGATCATTACCGCTCCGAACAGGCAAAGGGCCACCGTCACACCAAATAGCAAGCGGTCGGTTTCAAGACGTCTCGGCACTTTCGCTCACCTTTTTCCGGAACTTGCACCCGCGGTTTGCTTTTCAAGCTGCCTCACCAAATCCTTGAAGACGCGTCCACGGTGCTCATAGTTTTGAAACTGGTCGAAGCTGGCGCAGGCAGGCGCGAGGAGTACCACGTCGCCGCGCTGCGCCGCGTGCGAGGCGGTTTCCACCGCGCGCTCAAGCGTTTCCGCGCGTTCCAGCGCCACGCTGCCCGCAATCTGCTTTTCGATCTTTTCCGCCGCCGCGCCGATCAAGAGAGCGAGAATCGATTTTTCCCGCAGCGGCTTTTGCAGCACGGTGTAGTCGCTGTCCTTATCTTTGCCGCCGAGAATGATCAGGATGCGTCCGGGAAACGCGTCGAGCGCCTTGAGCGTGGCATCCACGTTGGTGGCCTTCGAATCGTTGTAGTAGCGGACGCCTCCGATTTCGGCGACGAATTCCAGGCGGTGCTCGACTCCAGCAAACGTTCGCACACCTTTCGCAATGGCCGCCGCGGGTGCACCCGCGAGACGGGCCGCAACGGCGGCCGCCAGCACGTTCTCCACGTTGTGCGCGCCAGCCAGCGGAATCTCTTCCAGCTTGAGTAGAATTTCTTCCGTGCCATCTTGGCGGAAAACGATTTCGTCTCCGCGAACGTAGGCGCCCTGCGCGACTCGCTGTTTCCTGCTAAACCAGAACACGCGGGGAAGCGACGGAGCGAACGGCGTAGTCGCGGCATCATCTGCGTTCAAAATCGCGGCATCCTCTCCGGTCTGATTCTCGAACAAGCGCGCCTTCGCGGCGCCGTACGCTTCGAACGTGTGATGACGGTCAAGATGGTCTGGCGTAAGATTCAGAAACAATCCGATGTTCGGGCGAAAAGTGTCGATGAGCTCGAGTTGGAAGCTGCTCAGCTCGGCCACCGTCCAAGTGTCGTCCTTCATCGCGTCCACGCATCCGATGAGCGGCGTTCCGATATTTCCCGCGAGAATGGTCTGCAGCCCAGCCGTTTCCAAAATATGTTCGACGAGCGAGGTCGTCGTGGTCTTGCCGTTCGAACCGGTAATTCCGATTAATCGGCCTTTCAGGAAGCGGTAGGCCAGCTCGATTTCGCTCCAAATCGTGACGCCTTTGGCACGTGCAGCCTGCAAGTTCGCTTCATCGGCGGGCACGCCCGGACTTGGAACAATCAAATCTTGCTCGAGGAAAGTCTTCTCGCGATGGCAACCGAGTTCGAGCGCTACTCCCGCGTCTTTCAGTTTCGCGATCGCTTCGCCAATTTCGGTTTCGTCGCGGGAGTCCGTCGCGGTCACTTGCGCGCCTCGGGCGGCGCAAAATAGCGCCGTAGCCACGCCTGTCCGCGCCAGCCCCACGGCCAGCACGCGCTTCCCTCGCAACTCCATTCCACTTGGCATTGTTCTTTTCCAAGCCCGCCTTGCTTCAAGTGCGCCTTACCTCAACTTCAGCGTCGTGAGCGCAAACAGCGCAAAGACGAGCGCGGCAATCCAAAACCTGACGATGACCTTCGACTCGCTCCAGCCCATCAACTCAAAATGGTGGTGAATGGGCGCCATGCGGAAGATGCGCTTGCCCCTCAATTTGAACGAGCCAACTTGCAAAATTACCGACAGCGCTTCGATGACGAAGATGCCGCCAACGAAGAATAAAAGAATTTCTTGCTTGATGATGACTGCCACGGTGCCCAGCGTTCCGCCCAGCGAGAGCGAGCCGACATCGCCCATGAAAATTTCCGCGGGGTGCGCGTTATACCAGAGGAAGCCGAGCGACGCGCCCACGAGCGCTCCGCAAAAAACGGTGAGTTCTCCCACGCGCGGGATGTACTGGATCTCGAGATACGTAGCCCAGCGGGAGTTGCTGCTGACATACGTGAGCACCGTGAGCGCGCCCGCGGCGATGACCGTGCAGCCGATCGCCAAGCCGTCGAGGCCGTCCGTCAGATTCACGGCATTTGAAGAACCCACGATGACCAGGCAAATGAAAGCCAGAAACGGAAGAAAGGCCAGCGGCCAGAGATGCGGCGAATTCATCAGCGAATGGATGACCAGGTCGGGGTGCAGACGCTTGAGAAACGGAATCATCAACTGCGTCGAGTAGGCGTAATGCGTGACGAGAACGAGCAGCGAAATTCCGACGACCAGACTGACCAGCACCTGAAAATAAATTTTCTTTTTCGCCGTTAGCCCCAAATTTCGCTGCTTCGACACTTTCGCGTAATCGTCGATGAAACCGATGGCTGCAAAACCGATCAGCGCAAAAAGAGAAAGCAAAATAAAGGGATTGGTGAGATCCGCCCAAAGGAGCGTGGGCACGGCCGTCGACAAGACAATCAGCACGCCGCCCATCGTCGGAGTGCCCGCTTTTTTCTGATGCCCTTGCGGTCCTTCTTCGCGGATGTACTGACCGATTTGCAATTCGCGCAGGCGGCGGATCAGCCAGGGGCCAAAGACGAGCCCGAGAAACATGGCCGTCAAGCTCGCATACACGGTTCGAACCGTGATGTAGCGAAAAACGTTTAGCGGGCTGAAGTAGGGCTGCAAGACATGGTAGAGGAGGTAGTAAAGCATTTCAGTGGCGAACCTCCTGGCGCGGAACCTCTCCGGGAGCAGCGTAACGCGTCAGCAGCGCTTCGACGATACGTTCCATCTTCACTCCGCGCGAGCCTTTCACCAGCAATACGTCGCCTGCGGTGAGGAACTCCTCCAAAAATTTCGCAGCTTGGTCTGACGACGCAAAAAATTTCGTCTGCGCTCGCGGTATCCCCGCCGAAACCGCACCTTCCACGATTTGTTCCGCGTCGCCTTCGACGCCAATCACCCAATCGACTTTGCCCGTCTTAGCCGTAAAAATCCCGGCCTCGCGATGCAACACCGGCGAAGAGGCGCCCAACTCTCGCATTTCGCCCGCCGCAAGAATTCGGCGGTGAAAATTCGGCGTGGCCGCCAGCACCGCCACCATGGCATGCAGCGCGGCCGGGCTCGAGTTATAGCTGTCGTTGATCAATGCCGCTCCATTCGAAAATCGCAGCAGTTCGCCGCGCATCGCCGGGACGCGCAGCGTTCGAAAAACGCTTTGCGCCTCTGCTGCTCCGATGTTCCAGACGCTGGCAGCCGCAAGCGCGGCAAGCGCGTTGTAAATCGCATGCCTGCCGGGCACGGGAAGCTCCAACCGCACACGGCCTTCGGGACTTACATAATCGAACGCCGAGCCTAGCGCTCCACGCTCTTCGATCGCGGCAGCCGAAAAAAACGCCGGCGCATCGATTCCATAGGTCAGCACCCGCCCCGGCGCAAATGCGCCGAACGCCGCGACGCGCGGATCATCCGCGTTTAGCACCGCGGTCGAATCGTGTCCATTCAATCCTTCGATCAACTCGCGCTTCGCCAGCGCAATCTCATCGACCGAAGCAAAAAATTCCAAATGCGCGGGCGCAACGCGCGTCACCACTCCTACGTCAGGGCGCGCAATGGCCGCAAGCCGGGCCAATTCTCCGCGCCGCGACATGCCCATCTCCAGCACCGCCGCCTGGTGCGTTTCGTCCAAACGAAACAGCGTCAGCGGCAGTCCGTACTCATTATTAAAATTTCCTTCCGATTTCAGGACCCGCAGCTTCGCGCCCAGCAGTGCCGCCAGGATCTCTTTCGTGGTGGTCTTGCCCACGGAGCCGGTGACGCCGGCAATTTTCCCGCCCCAGGCTTCGCGCACCGCACGGGCGAGTTGCTTGAGCGCTTCGAAAGTGTCCCCCACGGCGATGCAGCGGCTTCGGACACCCTCGCCGTACCGGCTGGCTTGCGATTCCGCCACCACCGCGGCGAGCGCTCCGCGACCCAGCGCGCTCTCCACGTAATCGTGTCCATCGTGACGCGGTCCGTGGACGGCAACGAACAGTTCTCCTGCAGGTACCGTGCGAGAATCAATCGAGACGCCGGCCACCCGGGCCATGGGGTCGAGTCCTGACCCCGCCTTGACACCCAAAGCGCCAGCCACTTGTGCAATCGTCCACCGCATAAATGCCTCAAGGGGTTTGCTTTACGCAGATACCCCGCGTATCGGTTGGTTTTCACCGTATTTTGAGGGCTCCTCCTTTCGCGAGATGACTGCTGGCTCGCGCGCCCTCGCCACACTTTCTAGCCAAGCTAGACAAGCGCGCTACGTGCCAAACCCTGAGCCGTTTTTTGGCTTCCCGGAACCAATCCCGGCCTGCGTCTCGCCATACCCTCTTTCGCGCAGGGCCCGCCGCGCCATGTCGCGGTCGTCAAATTCCAGCGTTCGGTCCGCGAGAATCTGATAGTCTTCATGGCCTTTCCCCGCGAGAAGAACGATGTCTCCCGCGCGCGCTTCGTCCATCGCCACTGCAATTGCTTTCTCGCGGTCCGGCTCGATCAAATACTTCCCAGCGGTTTTCTGAAGACCCACGATGATGTCGCTGATGATTTTCAACGGATCTTCGTTTCTCGGATTGTCGCTGGACAAGATCGTCAAGTCGCTCAGCCGCCCGGTCACCTCTCCCATTACCGGCCGCTTGGTGCGGTCTTTTCCGCCGCCGCATCCAAAGAGCGTGATGATGCGGCCCTTGGGATTGAGTTCTCTGGCGGTTCGAATCAGATTTTCGAGCGCGTCGTCCGTGTGCGCGTAGTCAACCACGACGAAATATGGCTGGCCGAGGTCAATGCGTTGAAAGCGGCCGGAAACGCTTTCGAGGCTTCGAATCCCGGCTTCGATGATCTCCGTCGAAAAACCCAGCGCCTGCGCCGCGCCAATCGCCGCGAGAATGTTGTAGACATTAATGCGGCCCACCAGCGGCGACGCAACCTGCACTTTTCCGTCGGGCGTGTGCGACGTGAAGGCCAAGCCGTTGAAGGTCAGTTGGAATTTCTTCGTGGTGATTTCGGCATCGGATTCGAGGCCGTACGTCACGGTTTTCTTGGCCAGACCCGCCAACTGCTTCCCGTATTCGTCATCCGTGTTGATCACCGCGACTTCCGGCGCACCGGCTCCAGTGCCTTCGAATAGTCTCTTCTTCGTGGCGAAATAGTCTTCAAACGTCTTGTGATAATCCATGTGCTCGCGCGTCAAATTCGTGAAAACGGCCGCGGCGAAATGGCAGCCCCACAAGCGGTCCATGGCCAGCGAATGCGAACTCGCCTCCAGCACGGCGTAGCGCCCGCCCGCATCGCGGATCTCCGCAAGAAATCCCTGCAGGTCGACCGATTCCGGCGTGGTGTTGGGCGCGGGATATTCGCCGAGTGGCGTGTGGTACGCGATCGTTCCGAAAAGGCCGGTCTTCGCTCCGGAAGCCCTAACGATTGCGTCGATCAACGAAGTCGTGGTGGTTTTCCCGTTCGTACCGGTCACGGCAACAAGCTGCAGCGCCTCCGCCGGATGACCAAAAAAGTTCGCCGCCGTAACCGCCAGCGCTTTGCGCGCCTCGCGCACTTGAATCCACGCCACGCTCGCCGGGATCGACGCAGGCGAAGCCTCCTCACTGACGATCGCCAGGGCGCCCCGCGAAACCGCGTCGCGAATAAATGCGTTCCCATCGTCCTTCGCCCCGTGCAGGGCAAAAAAGAGGGCGCGCGGCTTCACCTTCCGCGAATCGCAAGTGATCTGGCGGATTTCCATCTCCTGTGCGGACGGAGGAACGCTCGTTTCCGTCCCTTGGAGTAAATCGCGTAGTTTCATGCTTCGAGGCGAGACGCGTGGCGACGATGAATCTTCGCGGCCTTCATCGGCGTGCTTCGTTTTCGAGTTGCGTGTTTCGTCTTCTATATGGCTCAATCCAGTTCTCATCCTAATTCCTGTTCCCCGGGCGCGGCTTCGATTTCTTCTCGAGCGGTGTCCCGAAGCGCACCGTGATTTTCGCGCCGCGTCTTACCTTGGCTCCCGCTGCCGGCGATTGATCCATTGCAAGATTGCTGCCAACCAGAACGGGATCTAGTCCCAGCCTCAGCGAAATATCAGCCGCTTCGCGCATCGTCTTTCCACTGAAGTCCGGCACTTCCACTTCGCCGCCCTGATCCACCGCGACCGTCAAAGCAGGCCTCTTGCTATCCGTGCGCCCCTGCCCATCGAGCTTCGTTGTCTGCGATGCCGCTGGCGCCGCATCGGGCTGTCCAGAAAAATCCACCGACGAGAGATCCTCAAGCGCGCTCCCTTCTTCCTTCGTTTGCTTTTGATAGGCTGCCTGAATAAGTTTCGGATTGAGCGGAACATCGCGCGGCACATCGAGATACGTCAGGACCTCTTCGGCAATGCGTTTGAAAACCGGCGCGGCCACCTCCCCGCCTTCGTGTTGCCCCACGGGAGAATCCAGCGAAACAAGAATCGCCACTGCCGGATTGTTGATCGGCGCGAATCCCGTGAAGGATGCGATGTATTGCGTCCGCGAATAGCGCCCCGTCGCCGTATCAATCTTTTGCGCGGAACCCGTTTTTCCAGCGGAGGTCCATCCATCAAGATGCGCTCTCGTCCCCGTCCCTTCGAGCACCACACCTTCCATTAGCCGGCGCAAGGTAGCGGCCGTTTCGGGACGAATCACGCGCCGCGCCTCGGTTGGCGTCAGCAAACCCTCGGCAGGCAACACTCGATCGCCTCGCTCCAGCTCCGCCACGACGTGCGGCCTGTAAAGCAGACCGCCATTCGCAATCGCCGATACGGCGGTGACGAGTTGTATGGGAGTGACGCCAATCTCCTGCCCCATCGAGATCGACCCAATCGAGAACGATCCCCAATCATCCACAGGCCGCAGCAACCCTCGGCTCTCTCCCGGCAAATCAACGCCCGTGAGTAAGCCAAATCCGAAAGCGCGGATGTAATCGTAGAATCTCGGCGCTTGCAGCCGCAGCGCAATCTTGATGGCGCCCACGTCGCTCGATTCCGCCAGGATTTGCGCGACGTTCAACAATCCAAACGGCTTGTGGTCGTGAATCCGGTGGCCCGCGACGAGCACGCTGCCGTTTTCGCAATCGAAAACCTCGTCGGGCCGCGTGATCCCCTCGTTGAAGGCCGCCGCGAGCGTAATCAGCTTGAATGTCGAGCCCGGCTCGTAGAGCGCGCCCACCGCGCGATCCATGCGCGCATCCGCGGGCGCTTCGCTGGCCTTGTTGGGATTAAACGTCGGCCAGTTCGCCAGCGCTAGAATCTCTCCCGTATTCGGATTCATGACGATGGCGGTCCCCGCAATCGCGCGCGTCCGGGCGATTGCCGCGTTCAGCTCGCGCTCGGTGAGGTACTGAATTTTTTCGTCCAGTGTCAGCACGACGTCCGCGCCGTTGTTCAGCTTGGCTTGGCTGCCGTCAAACCAGCGCCGTCGAGCGTCCTCCATCACCACGATCTTTTCGCTCTTCCCGCGAATCTCGGTGTCCAGCTCGTACTCGATGCCGCCAAGGCCCTTTTCGTCCATATCGACGAAGCCCAGGACATGCGCCGCAAGGTCGCGTTTCGGGTAGAAGCGCTTGTTTTCCTTCTGCAGGTAGATGCCCTTCAAATTGAGCGCGGTAATCGCTTCCGCTTTCTCGGGCGGCAGCTTCCGGGAAATCCAAACAAACGACCGCGAGGATTCGAAGCGCGCTTCAAGCACGTCTTGCGGAACATCGACCACTCCCGAGAGCAAGCGCGCCGCCAGATGTTCGTCGGCAATTTCCGACGGCACTCCAAACGCGGAATCCACCGGAATGCTCATGGCCAGCGGCCTTTTATTGCGGTCGTAGATCGCTCCGCGTTCCGGAGTTATTTCGATGGTGCGCTGCTGCTGGCGCAGAGCCCGGGCCAGGTAGTCGCCATGGAGAAAGAGTTGCAGGTAAGTGAGCCGCCCGAAAACCGCGCCCATCCACAAGAACGCCACGCCGGCGATGATGAGTAAACGGACGTGGGCGCGCTCTTGTGGCATGGCGAAGTCAGGCCGGCAAACGCTCCGGTTGGAAGCTCAAAGCAACGGGAAATTTTTTGTTTGGGAACGCGACGCCAGCCGGCGGGTTCACGGCGCGCGGTTCGGGCGCACGTACCGCGCCGCAGCCACTTCCGAGCCGTCCGGTTCATCGTACTCTTGCACCTGCGACGGCAATGGTTCGGTCAGCCCAAGACGCCGGCGCGCGATTACGTCGATGCGCATCGGATCGCGCAACCCCGCAATTTCCAGTTTCAGCTCCGAATTCAACGCCGCGGCCTTCACCTGCTGGCCTTTTAGATCTTCCAGCTGAAAACTCAAATCGATGCAGCGAAAATGTTGGAAAATGTAAAGCATGAAAAACGCCGCAATGACGCTCCCCAGCGCGACGGTACGCCAGAGATTTCGCATCCTGGCCGGCTCCACGTTGCGCACCAGCCGGGAATTATCGATCCGCTTGACGGTATGAAACTCCGCCATTCCTATTTTTCTTCTTTTGCTCCTCATGACTACACTCTTTCTGCACACCGCAGTTTCGCGCTTCGCGAACGCGGGTTGGCCGCCTTCTCTTCTTCGGTCGGCTGGATCACGTGCCGGGTGAGCACCTGGAGCGTGCCCTCACGCTCTCCCTCTTGAAACGCGTGCTTCACCTTGCGGTCTTCGCTGGAGTGGTAGCTCAGCACCACCCAGCGCCCGCCGGAATTTAATGCAGCAGGGGTCCGTGTTAGAAACTGCCCGAGTTCCTCCATCTCTCGATTCACCGCTATCCGCAGCGCCAGAAACGTTTTTGTTGCGGGATGCAGTCTCTGCCTTCCCCAGTGCTTACGGGCCCCTGCTACAGTCGTTGCCAGGTGCGCGGTGTCTCTTATTGGCCGCGCTCGTACGATCGCCCTGGCGATCCTTCTGGAATCGTGCTCATCCGCCTCGCGGTAGAGCAAATCGGCCATCTCTCTCTCCGGCCATCGATTCACAATGTCCTCTGCTGTAACTTCGTCTTCGCTGCTCATTCTCATGTCCAAGGGACCTGCTTCGCGAAACGAAAATCCCCGCGCCGCCTGGTCCAGTTGCATGCTAGAAACTCCCAAGTCGGCCAAGACCCCGTCCACCTTGGGAATCCCCAACTCTTGTGCGGCCTCCGCAATCCTCGAGAACGGCGACTGCACCAGCTTCACTCTCTCTCCAAACCCCTTCAGCCTCTCCCGCGCCAGCTCTAACGCCTGTGCGTCCCGGTCCAGTCCGATCAGCCTGCCAGAGGTCAGCCTCTCGGCGATTGCGGCCGAGTGCCCGCCGGCTCCCAGCGTGGCGTCTATGTACGTTCCTTCCGGCCTGATGCCCAGCCATTCCAGCACCTCTTCCAACATCACCGGCGTATGCGCCGCACTCAATCTGTTTTGCCCTTCGTTCGACCGCCCCACAGAATTTCGAAACTCGTCCCTTCGCTATTTCTTCGGTTCTTCAAATCCCTAGCGCCGTATCATCCTCATCGGTGTACGGTTCGTTCTTCAGCTTATCCAGCACGCGAGCGTGGTTCATCACTTCCAAGTAATTCAGCGCCCCAAAAACATCCACATCCCTGACCGTCTGCGCCGCTTCGCGCAATACCGCGGGCAACAGCAGCCTTCCCTGCCCATCCAATTCGGCTACCTGCCCGAAATAGCTTGTCCTCATCAAAAACTTCCGCTTCGCGACATCCGCGCTTGGCTTTTGCGCCAGCTTGTCTTCGATTTCCGACCAAACCTTCATCGGATAGATTCTTGCCGTTTCGCCCGTCGGACTTGTGATATAAAACTGGCTGCCGTACTCCTTTAGCTCGTCCAGAAACACCGAGGGTATTTTGAGACGCCCCTTCTCGTCGACTTTCGCCGGACAGTTTCCCCGCAGCTTCATGGTTCCTGCTAAATGGCTGGTTTTGGAGGCCCAGAATGCCCACGTTCACGATTGCCCTCGAGAACGCCTCAACAGCCCCGTGTAGCTTCTACTATGCTCTACTGCTAGCCACTCTTTCCCACTTCTCGCCACATCATAGGTTGCTTTCCGCCTTTGTCAAGAGAAAACATGCGATCTTTTGAAAAATTTGTGTTCTCTTACGATTCGGCAAGTGCGAGTTTTCCACTACCACAGGTTGTGGTTTTTTCCTCGGCGCATCTCCATCCTTCGTAGGTCGACTCTCAATCGACCGGGGCACCTATTCTGACCCGGGGTCTTCCTTCCCCCTCGGGTCCGTGCTATATTCAAAATGGTTTGAATTTTGATTCTTGGGTCTTACTAGGAGTCTTTCGCCATGGAATGGACTACCCCTCAGCACGAAGAGATCGATCTGAATTGCGAAATTAGCTCGTACGCCAACGCCGAGCTCTAATCCTATGACCGCGGCCCGCGGTCATTTGCCGGCGTGCCGGAATGCGCGTTAAAGTCCTCGGCTCTGCAGCCGGGGGCGGCTTCCCCCAATGGAATTGTGCGTGTGCTCAGTGCATGGGTGTGCGTTCTGGCACCCTCAAGGCCAGCCCTCGAACGCAAACCCAGGCCGCGATTTCAGCCGACGGCGCCCGCTGGTTTCTCCTGAACGCTTCCCCCGATCTTCGGCAGCAAATTCTCTTCTCGGCTGATTTTGTCCCGCCCATAGGTTCACGCAACACTCCAATCCACAGCGTTGTGCTGACCAGCGCCGACGTGGATGCCGTCATGGGACTCCTCCATCTACGCGAATTTCAGCCATTGCAGATTTTCTCGACGATGGCTGTCCGGCGAATGCTCACGGAAGAAAACACCCTCTTCCGCGTTCTGTCGCGCTCAATTCCTCCCGTCAAATGGGAAACGCTGCCGCTCGACCGTCTCGTGCCGCTCATCCCGGCATCGCCAACGGATAAGAAGAGCGGCCTCTTTTGCAAAGCCGTATCGCTCAATGGGAATTTCCCGGATTATGCGAGCGAATCCTTGCGCAATAGCCTTGGTCCAGAGGAGGCCGTCATCGGCCTAACTCTGGTCTCCAACGAAAAAAGACTTTTCTACGCTCCCAATCTGCCTGGCATAGGAGATCAATGGCTTCGGTGCGTGGAAGAGAGCGACCTGGCGATCCTCGACGGGACCTTCTGGAAAGATGACGAGCTGAACTCCATCCGAAAAGGAAGCAAGTCTGCGAGGCAAATGGGGCATTTGCCTTTATGGGGCGACCGCGGCCTGCTTCGCCAGCCGTTCCGGCCTTCGAAAACACGCCGCGTGCTCATCCATATCAACAACACCAATCCGATCTTGAACGAAGAAAGTCCGGAATCCCGCATCGTCCGTGAAGCGGGCTGGGAAATCGCCTATGATGGTATGGAACTCGCGATATGACCCCAATCGCCGACATGCCGGTGCTATCGGAAGCCAACTTCATCGCTGGTTTTCACGCCATCGGCGAAGAGCGCTATCACCACAAACATCCATTTCATGCGTTGATGCACGAAGGCAAGCTCACGCACGGCCAGCTTCAGGCTTGGGCTTTGAATCGCTACTACTACCAAAGCCGCATTCCTATCAAAGACGCCGCCATCCTTGCGCGCAGCGAAGATCCTGCGTTCCGCCTCGCTTGGCGCAAACGCATCCTGGATCACGATGGCGACGGAGTAAAGCCCGGTGGAATCGAAAAATGGCTGCGGCTCGTCGAAGCCACCGGACTTCCCCGGGATCGAGCGCTTCGTGACGATGGCATTCTTCCCGCAACGCGCTACGCGGTTCAGGCCTATGTCGATTTCGTCTCCACGCGTTCACACCTCGAAGCCGTAGCTTCTTCGCTTACCGAACTTTTTTCCAAAAAACTCATCACGCTTCGCATGGATCGTCTGCGCCAGCACTATCCGTGGCTCTCAAGTGGCCTCGATTATTTCACCGGCCGCCTGACGCAAGCCCCCGAAGATGCCGATTTCGCGCTGACCTGGGTCGTGAAACACGCCACCACGCGCGAACAACAAGAAAAGGCCCACGCGGCCCTGCGCGCAAAATGCGACATCCTCTGGGCCCAGCTCGACGCCTTGTATTTCGCATATGTGAATCCCGGCTGGCCGCCTCCGGGCGCCTTCCGCCCAGCAGCAGAGGCGGGGTCCGTATGAGCATTGATCTCGAAAGCCACGCGCGCCTCGCCCCCGGCTGCCGCATGAACGAAAAGACACAGCAGCCGCGCACATTATTGATGCCCGAGCGCGCTCTGCGCCTGAACGGCCCTAGCCTCGAAATTGTCGAGCGCTGCGACGGCCAGCACACCGTCCAGCAAATCATCACCGAATTGCAGCAGCTCTATTCAAAAGCCGAACCAGCCAAAGTAGAGCAAGACATTCTCGGCTACCTGGCCTTATTGCAAAAAGAGCGCGCACTCGACTTCGAGCCATAGCCCGTGGAGTGCGGGAGCCCTGCTCCCGCTTTTCGCCGCTTGCGCCACACACGCATGACATTTGCTATCGCCAACCCGCTAGCCCTAATCGCCGAACTAACGCATCGCTGTCCATTGCACTGCGTCTATTGCTCGAATCCTCTCGAACTCGAAGCTCGCAATCTCGAGCTCGCCACCGAAGATTGGTCCCGGGTGTTCCGCGAAGCCAGTGCCCTCGGGGTTCTTCAAGTCGATTTCACTGGCGGCGAGCCGCTTACTCGTCCCGACATCTTCGAGCTCATCCGCGCCGCCCGCGCCTCCGGCCTCTACGTCAATCTCATCACCTCCGGCTTGCCTCTCGACGAATCCCGCCTCGGAGCTCTCGTCTCTGCCGGCCTGGATCACTTTCAATTGAGCTTTCAAGGCGCACGCGAAGAAACCGCCAACGAAATCTCCGGCACGAAAGCCCACGCGCACAAACTCCGCGTCCTCGAATGGCTCAAGCGCCATCGCCTTGCCGTCACTCTCAATTTCGTCATTCACCGCCGCAACATCGAACAACTTCCTGAAATGCTCGCTCTCGCGGAGTCTTCCAGCGCCACGCGCGTCGAGTTCGCCAACGTCCAGTATTACGGCTGGGCTTTCGCCAATCGCGATTCCCTGCTTCCGACGCGGACGCAGGTCACGCAATCCATCGATTTCTTGAAGGAGGCACAAGAACGTCTGGCAGGAAAAATCAAAATCGAATATGTCGTTCCCGATTACTACGCTAAATATCCAAAGCCCTGCATGGGCGGCTGGGCCCGTAAGCTCATGCTCATCACGCCCAGCGGCGACGCGCTTCCCTGCCACGCCGCGCGCGTGATTCCCGGCCTGTCATTCGAAAACGTAAAAAGGCGCAGCCTGCGCGAGATTTGGGAAGTTTCCGATGCGTTTCAAAAATTCCGCGGCGAAGCGTGGATGCAAGAGCCTTGCAAGACCTGTGACCGCCGCGCGTTAGATTTCGGCGGGTGCCGCTGCCAAGCGCTCCTGCTGACTGCCGACGCTGCAGCGACCGATCCGGTCTGCTCGCTATCCCCGCAGCGCCCGAAAGTTGACGCCATTCTCAATGCCATAGTGCTCGTCGGAGCACAGCCTGAAGCCTGTGCCACTGAGGGGCCGTCGATTACCGTTGGCGCCGCGCAACGAGACCGAACCGATACGTCAGCCGACGACGTTTGCCTTCCAACCACAACCGAATCCAAACCCGCCTGGCTCTACCGGCCTAATCCTTCTTAACTGAGTCCCGCATAATATTGCGAAATAGCGATTTGGACTGCGGCAGCCCCGCTGCCGCTGTTCTCAGTGACTCGCAAGACTCTATATTTGGCGAGGCTCAATAAGCTGTTGCCACTAAGCTGTCGCCGGTGCTTCCGGCTCTCTTCGCAAAGGGATAACCACTCGAAAAATAAAAACCATGCTCCCCAGAAAACACAGCGTTCCAAACACCGCCAGTGTATACGGCGCGCCGATTCGCGTCGCGATTCCCCCCGCGATGAGCGAGCCAATCGGCTGCACGCCCATGAACATCGTCGCATACACCGCCATGATCCGGCCGCGCAATTGATCTGGCACGCGGTTCTGCAAAGTCGTATTCGTCGCCGCCATCTGCACCGTGGCGCAAAATCCCACAACCAGCAACAGCGCCATCGACAACCAGAACACTCGCGACTGCGAGAAAATGACCAGCACTACCGCGCAAATCGTCGAGGTCGCGCCGATCCACCGCGCAAGCCCCTTATAACTGGTCCTCGCCGCAAAATGCAATGCTCCTATCACCGCTCCCACGCCCGCCGCGCTCATCAACATGCCAAATCCTTTCGCGCCGCGATGCAAAACCTCGCTTGCAAAGATGGGCAGGAAAACCGAGTACTGCAATCCCAGCAGGCTCAGCATGCTTAAGAGCAGCAGCGTCGAGCGGATCGGCAAATCGCTCATCGCAAAGCGAAACCCCTGCAGCAAACTTTGGAACGGCGAGCCCGGCTCTTTATTCGATACTCTTTTCACAATGCGCATCGCCAGCAGCGCCCCGATCACCGCCAGAAAGCTCACTCCATTCAGAAAAAAGCACCACGCCGGCCCCTTCCACGCCAGGGCGAACCCCGCGATCGCTGGCCCCACCACGCGCGCTCCGTTGAAAATCGAGGAATTCAGCGCAATCGCATTCGGCAAATCCTCTTTGCTTACCATCTCGACGAGAAAGGCTTGCCGGATAGGCACATCAAATGCATTCACTACGCCCACGAGAAATGCGACAAAGATCAGCTCCCACACCTGAATCACGTTCGCGAACGTAAGCGCGGCAAGAGCAAAGGCCAGCACCATCGAACTTATTTGCGTCCAAATCACACCACGATGGCGGTTGTAACGGTCGCCAATGTAGCCGCCAAGCGCGGCCAAGAATAAAATGGGAACTTGATTCGCAAAACCGAAAACACCTAGCAGCGCCGCGGAATTCGTCAGCTTATAGACCAGCCACAGCTGCGCCGTCGTCTGCATCCACGTGCCGATGAGCGAGGTAAGCTGGCCTGCTATAAATAGTTGAAAATTGCGGTGCTGCAGTGCGCGAAAGCGCGGCGGCAAGACGGGAATGGCTCCCTCCCTCTCGTTTGATGCGCGCGACGTGAACTAGTCACGATGCCGCGCCGCTCCTGCCATTGTCAATGCCGGCGCTTATTTAACTGCAGCCAATTTGTCTGACGGAAAAAGTACAAAGAAATGAGGTTAGCTGTCTCGAGCTCTGCGTTCAGAATATTAATGGGAATACCAGCTATGGGGTCACTCGCCGGGCGGATCGGGCGCGCCCACATGCAAATGGCTCAAATCCCTCAAGGTCGCCTTATCTTCTTCGCTCATGCCTCTCGTGAATTCCGGATCGTTCAACCGCTGATTCCGCGCAAACTCCGGCATGTTTTGCAGCACCCGCAGCCTCTGACGAATCGCCTGCCGCCGGTCCACTGGCATCTGCCTCCACTTTGGCAGCACATCATTCCTTATGTGACTCCTTTGCCCCGGCGTCAGTTTGTTCCAAGTCGCAATCCGCTGTTGTAGCTCTTGTCTTTGGGCGGGAGGCAGACTATTGAGTCGATTGTAATTCTGCAGGACCCGCTGCTTTTCCTGCGGACTCAGATCGCTGAATTTCCGCTGCGGTTGCGGCGGAGTATACGCAGACGGTGGCCGGTTCGGATCGGTGCTCCCGCGTGGCACAAAATTCGACGGGTTTCCTGCGTTTCCCTGAGGATTCCCCGCGCCCCTATTCTGCCGCTGTGGCTGTTGAGCCCCTCTCGCCGCATTTCTATCTGGCCGACGCTGCTGCTGCTGCGCCGGTCTGTTCGTCTGAACTCTTGGCGGCCTACGCTCCTGTGCCGCCCCATTCGCGCGGCCGCGCTGCGCGGAGCAAGGCGCGGCCAGCGCCGTGCTGAGCCCCATCGCGAACAGGCACCCTGCGAGTTGGAGTCGAAGTCTCATGTATTACATTGGCTGATTCTGGTTCTGCATAAGGCCCTAATTCTGCTGCTCATCTTGATTCCGCTTCTGCTGGTTCTGGTTTTGCTCCTGATTGGCGCCGCCTTTATCGCCTGGCTGCACCGGCTGCGGCAGGTCCGTCAGTGCTCCGAATTCCGAGAGCACATCAAAATTCTCGAGCTCCGGCAAGTCCTGGTTGATCTGCGCTTCCTCCGCGGCCGTCAGTGCATGCGCCGCCGGCCGCGAAGCGATCCACACCGTCGCCAGCAACAGCAGCGATGCCGCGAGCGCCACGCGTGGCGATGGCATAATCCACGCCCACCAGCCCTGCTTCACCGGCTCCGCCGCCACGCGCGCGCGCACGCGCACGTCGAATGCCGCCGACGGCTCGATCTGCGGCATTTCATCCAGCAATCCTGTTACTGCGCGAAACTCGTTCACGCGCAGTTGGCATGCCGCGCACGCCGCGAGATGCTTCTCCACATACAGCCGCTCGCTTTCCTTCAAGCGTCCGTCCACATACGCCACAATCCTATTTTCCATTCGCCTGCAGCTCATAACTTCCTTCCTTCTCTATCCCAGGGTCTGCTTCTACTTCCCTTACTGCAAGGGCCGAAGTGGCCGGTCTTTAGACCGGCGCTTCTACTTCCCTTGCCTCGCCACGAGGGGGGCTAGTTCCACTCGCAGCGTTTCGTATGCCCGAAAGAGCAGCGATTTCAGCGCGCTCTCCGAGCATTCGAGAATTCTTGCAATATCCCCATAATCCAATTCCTGATACTTATGCAACAGCACCGCCGCGCGCTGTTTCTCTGGCAACTTGTCTATCGCGTGCCGGATCATTTTCTTCCGCACTTCCTCCACCAGGTACTGCTCGATGTTCGGATGCTTCTCGGCAATGTCCAGCGGCTTCTCATCGCCGTCTTCCGCATCCACTGTCACCGGCGCATCTAATGAGATTTCCATCCGCTGATGACGGTTGTCCCGCACCGAATTCAACGCCAAATTTGTCGCAATCCGAAAAAGCCACGTCGTGAATTTGGCGCTCGGTACGTAGTCCTTCCGTGCCCGATACACTCTCAAAAATACTTCCTGCGCCAAGTCTTCCGCCTCTTCCCGCGCCCGAACCATGCGGTAGAGAAAGTTGACTAGCGGTGCCCTGTAGCGCTGAAGGAGAAGTTCGAACGACTGCTCGTCGCCCGCCTTCACGTCCAGCATCAGTTGGACGTCCGACCTGGCCATAGCCGCCACATTCTATCGAACCCCAGCGCGCTCATAAAGTTGCAAATGTTTATCTGGTGTTAAGGCGAAGGCAGGGCGAATCTAAACGTGGAATAAATTCTGCATTATCAACACGGTGGCCACTCCAACGAACACCAGCATAGCCATTCTCCAATTCGGTTCCCGGTTCACTTCCGGCAGCAAATCCGTCGCCGCCACGTAAACTGTCACCCCGCCGGAAATCGGCAGGGCATACTTCAATTCACTCTGCAACACGCTTGTCAGCAAGACTCCCAGCAGCGTCGCTGCCCCCAATAACCCCGCAGCGAGGATTGCGTTGCGCCGGCCTTGCCCGCTTGCCAGCACCACCGACGCGACCGTGAACCCTTCCGGCAGCTTGTGCAAAAACACGGCTACGAAAATCATCGCCCCAAGCCACACCGAAACCAGAAATCCCGCCGCAATCGCCACTCCATCGAAGAACGTATGAATCGTCAATCCCAGCAGCACAGTATTTCGCGCGTGATGGTGGCTCACCTCTTCGCTGTGCGTCTCTTCGCCAAAATGAAAATGCGGCGCAATGGTGTGCTCAAAAAGATGCACGAGGAAAAAGCCAATCAGCACAAACTGCAGCGACTGCTCGCCCCCCAACTTAATGGACTCGGGAATCACATCAACGAAAGCCACCGCCACCATGTACCCGGCGCCCAGCGCCAAAAAATATTGCAAGTACCGCCGCGGCCAATCGCGCCGCACAACAAAGTACCCGCCAATTAAATTACCGGCCGCCGCGACCAACCCCAGTCCCGCCGCCAGCGCCGTCCGAAATGCCAAATCGTGTGCCATGAATTCTTCGAGTGCAGTCCGCTACTCCGGTCTTTTCGGATTCTTCTCTGCGAGATCTCCGCGCACTCTGCGTCTCTGCCTTATCTTTGTCTTTTCTTTTCTTTTCTCTTCTCTTCTCTTCTCTTCTTTTCTCTTTATTTCTTCACTTCCTTGCTTCTTTACGTCTTCTTCTCATCCAGAATGCCGGAACAAAATCACATCTCCCTCTTGAACAATGTACTCTTTCCCCTCCAACCGCACCTGCGCCTTCTCCCGCGCCGCCGCAATACTCCCCGCCGCCAAAAGATCGCTCCACTTCACCACTTCCGCCCGAATAAATCCCTTCTCAATGTCGCTGTGAATCGCTCCCGCGGCCTTTTGCGCCGTAGATCCCTTGCGAATCGTCCAAGCCCGCACTTCCGGCTCCCCCGCCGTAAAAAACTGAATCAATCCCATCAAGTCGTAAGTCGCCCTGATCAATCTATTCAACCCCGGCTCTTTCAATCCGTAAGAAGCCAAAAGTTCCGCCGCCTCTTTCTCATCCATCTCCGCGAGTTCCGCCTCCAGCCGCCCGCAAATCGCCACCACCGCCGCATTCGGCCGCCCCTGCAGTGAGCCCAGCTTGTGCCGCTCTACGGCCGTATCTAGCTTGTCCGCTTCGTCATCCCCCAAATTCAGCACGTACAGCACCGGCCGCGCCGACAAAAATAAAAATCCACCAATCGGCTTCCGCTCTTCCGCCGTCAACTCCAATTCGCGTAAAGGCTTCTCCGATTCCAAATGCGCCCTGCATTTCTCCAAAACCGCTTTCTCCGCCAGCAAAACCGGCTCGCTCTTCTTCTTCAGATCCTTCTCCAACCGCTCCAACCGCCGCAAAATCTGGTCATGATCCGAAAGAATCAATTCCAATTCCAGATTGGTCGCATCCCGCAAAGGATCAATGCTCCCCTCCGAATGCGGCACCGAAGGATCATCAAACACGCGAATCACATGCGCAATCGTATCCACCTCGCGCAAAGGAGCCAACGCATCGCGGTTCTTCTCCTTCTGCATTCCGCCGAGGTCCACGTACTGCACTGTCGCATACGTAATCTTCTTAGGGTTATAAAGCTTCGCCAACTCCAAAAGCCGCGGCTCTGGCACCTTCGCCACGCCAACGTGCGTAGCCGACCCTCCGCCCTTCCCCTCGACATTCGCCTTCGTCAAAATCCGAAACAGCGTGGTCTTCCCAACCTGTGGTAATCCAATAATTCCTGTCTGCAAGTCTCGTCCCTTCCTCTACCGTTCCATTCTCCTCAACATAAACTCACAATCCTAACACACCATAGTTTCGGCACTTGTAGGGGCACGATACATCGTGCCCCTCTTTCTTTGAACGCCCTAAACTTGCCGCCCATCTTTTTTGAAACGCCCGCACCCCTCGAACAGTCTCATTATCCAGCATCGCGCCACCATCCGATGCTTTCAAACCAAGGGACCTCGCGTCTATATTTGCAAATGATCCATCCGCCAGAAACCTGCCGCCCCTCCGCGGTCACCAGATGACCATTACCATCCTCGACCTCTCCGCCTATCTCGGCCTCACCGCCGTAGCCGCCATCACCATCAACATGCTTCTCGGCGTCCTGATGGTCTTCCGTTACAGTCCTGTCCGCTATTGGCCCCATCACCGCTTCAATTATTTCCAGCTGCACAACTGGACCGGATACATCGCCCTATTCTTCGCGATTCTGCATCCCATCGTTTTGCTTTTCAACAAGTCGCCCAAGTTTCGCGTCCGCGACATCATCTATCCCGTCCACTCCCCCCAACAACCGCTCGAAAACACCATCGGCGCCATCGCGTTCTACATCGTCGCAGTTATGGTCGTCACTTCTTACTTCCGCATTCAGCTAGGCCGCCGCACCTGGAAAGCCTTTCACTTCACCATCTATCTCGGCGCCATCGCCCTCTTCTGGCACTCCCTTTTCACCGACCCAACTCTGAAACCTTCTCCTGTGGACTGGCTCGACGGCGGAAAGATTTTCGTGGAAATCTGCACGGCCCTCATCCTCGCGACTTCCGTCCTCCGCTACCAGCACTCGCGGAAGAAAGCTCTCGCGGTAAGACAAGCGTCACGCCAAACAGCGTCCAGCCCCTCCTGAATTGTCTCGAGGCTGGCGCTACCAGCCGGTCCTTATCAACTTGTCGAAATGGAGCGAGCGCGGCACCCGCGGGCGAGCCGTTTGCGGAAGCTAAGGAAGCCGCAAAAAACTCAAGTTGTGAGGGTTGTCGAAGTCCTAATGACCCGCCGCGGCCGGGCTGGCCAATTCGTCCAGATAGTCCGGCTTGCTCTCGTCGCGCTCGAGATGCGGATAACGCTTCCCGCCGTGGTAGTCCACGCGGCACGTTTTGTAATAGCCGTCGATCACCACCAGCAACGTAATCGGCTCCGCACTCTGCTTCGATGCCGCAATCGCATCGGCCAGCAGGTCATGCTCATAAACGCGCCCGTTCACTCCGATAACCTTCATCCCCGAGCTGATTCCTGCTTTGAAGGCAGGGCCCCCGACGATCGAGTCAATGACCGTGCCGTCCTCGCCCAGATGCAAGCCAATTGTGTACACCTCTCCCACGTCGCCATGGCGCGTCTCATGTTTGGGCGGCTCATCCGTGAAAAGAAATTTCCAGCCGCCGTTTTCGATCCCCCCGAGCGGAGGATTCGGGGACGTCTCATTCAACCGCTCGTGCAAAAACTTCGCCCAGTCGTACGGCGCGGTCGCATTCAGCCCGCGAACGATGTCCTCGAACATGTAAGGCTTGATTTCCGGACCGTTATTCGCCCCGCCATAAAACGCATGGCAGAAATCGTCGATGCTTTTTTGCCCTTGCGTTTGCTGATGAATGATCGTCGCCACTTCGAGCCACATCAAATCGCCTTCATCGTAATAATCCGTGCCGCGCCGCCAGTTCAGCCATCCCCGCGCGAACCCCTCGCCTGGCACAGCAACTGCCGTATCAAGCAGCGGACGCCACGTCCGTCCAGGCCGTCCCTCGCCCAACGCTGCCGAGATATTTGCCAGATTGTTGCGGTAGTCCTCGGCAGTCCACAATCCGCTGCGCGCCGCCAGAAGCGGGCTCGCAAACTCCGTGAAACCTTCGTAATCCCATAGCAACTCGTCGCGCATCGGCGTTTCGTACTCCGGAGTGGCCAGGTCCGCAGGCCGGCGGAATTTCCCGCTCCACGAATGCGCGTACTCGTGCGCCAGAAGTCCGCCAATCGCCAGTCCAGCCTGCGGCCCGAGCAGAATTCGTTCCGGCAAGCGGCTGTCGTTGCATTCGTTGTGTTCCAGTCCAAAGTGCGCCACGTGATCGCTCAGCGTCAGCAGAAAATGATATTCGTGGTAATGCCGCGAGCCGAAAAGTTTGCCCGCTTCCGCCACCAGGTTCGTCAGTCCCTTCTGGATTGCAGGACTCATGTTCAGCGCCGCCTCGCTATCCGCCACCATGTCGATTTCGTGGTGAATCGCTTCGCCCGGCGGCGTCAAATCGATCGCCCGGTAATACTGCCCCGCAATCACCGGCGAATCGACCAGCCGTTCCAGAGAAAGTGGCGCGAACGAAATTTCGTTTCCCTTTCGACTCTCCACGTGCTGCGGAGTTCCGAACTTCCATCCTTCCGGCAGCACCAGCTTCGGATGAAACAGGATCTCGCTCGCCGGACGCCCCGCCGGATAGAGCACGTTCTGGTTCCACTCAATCACGATGAGTTTGTCTGTCGCCGACATCGCCGAGGTCGCGAATCCGCCCCCGCTCGGCTCCAGATAGTCGAACGCCGCGTGCAGCTCATTAGCGCCTGCCGGAATTTCGAGATGGAAGGTGAACACATCCGAAAGATCGCGCTGCCACGGAATCGCAGTTCCGTTCGCCGTAAACTTCAGGCCCGTGACGTTGCCGATCGGCCCATCCGGCCCGTGCTCGCCCGGAATCCACTTCGGATAGTAGAGCGTAAGCGGCCCGGGCTTCACCGGAATCGTTTCCTGGGTCCGTATGATCTTCATAGGCGTTTGCGTCGCGTCCACCGTCAGTGAAATGGCGCCGCTCTGTGCCGACGCGCTCCACGCCGCCGCAAAGAAAACTGCGGCAAGCAAACCCAGCCTCGTGCAGGCGGTCACGTACAGTCTTTCTCGAACGATCACAGCCAACGCACCTCGAGCGATGACGGTCCATCCCCTGCGAATCTCAAAATTCATATCCACCACGCCTTCAATACTAGTCTTCACTGCTTACTGAGTCCCGCATAATATTGCGAAGTAGCGATTTGGAGTGCGGCAGCCCTGCTGCCGCTTTTCTCGGTGACTCGCACGACTCTATATTTGGCGATGCTCAATAAGCCCCCGAAAATGTGAGGCCCCGAGATGACCGTATTTGTCGACCGCCCCGCCATCAGCGCACAGAGTTCCTTATCAATGCAGCGATGAGCATAACGAATCGCCCCGCCTTTTCCTATCTCCTCCTTCCTCCGCGCCCTCAGTGACCTCTGCGTTGAAATCCCCTGCCAACTCACCGCCGTACTTTCCGATGTGCGACCACTCCGTCACCGCCTCTACGCACTCTGTCCACCTGCCATTCCATCTTGCCTCTCGCCCGAAACTTGCTAATCTAGCTTTCCCGATTCCAGATTGGAGCCATTGTGACCGCAGCCCCGCCCACTCCGTCCTTCGACCTAGCAGAAGCCATGAAATCCCTCGCCGAGCGCGACACTTGTCTGAAGCTTCTCATCGACAAAACGCAACCCTTCCAAATGGACCCCGACCACCTCCAAAGCCCCTACGAAGCCCTCCTCGAGGCCATCGCCTATCAATCCATCTCCGGCAAAGCCGCCGCCACCATCTTCGGCCGCATAAAAGCCCTCAGCTCCACGGGCCGCGCACCCACGCCGCAAGAAATGCTCAAGCTCCGCAAACAAGCCCTCCGCAAAGCCGGCCTCTCCGGCGCCAAAGTCCTGGCCATGAAAGACCTCGCCAAAAAAACAATCGAAGGCGTCGTCCCCACGCTCGAAGCTGCACAAAAACTCTCCGACGAAGAACTCATCGAGCGCCTAACCTCCGTCCGCGGCATCGGCGCCTGGACCGTCGAAATGTTTTTAATCTTCCGCCTCGGCCGCCCCGACGTTCTCCCCATCCACGACCTCGGCGTACAAAAAGGCTGGTCCATCACCTACGGCAAAAAACACAAGCCCAAACCCAAAGAACTCCTAGCCTTCGGCGAGCGCTGGCGCCCCTACCGCACCGTCGCGAGCTGGTACATGTGGCGCGCCTGCCACCGCGCCGGCAACGCCGCCATGCGCAAAATCCGCCCCGCCAAAGTCCGCCGCAAGCACATCACCGTCAAGTCCATGAGCAAAAAAACTCGGCGATAGTCTTCAATTCAGTTCACGTGATGCAAATGCCCGTTGTCTTTTTGGGGCTGGATTACCCCTCAGGCCAGATTCTGATGGACAAACTCCCTATCGTTTTGGTATCATTATGTCTGGAAGATTTTCGGCTGCGGCAGTTTGCCGCAGCCTTTTCTGTTTTTGGGCCGGTCAAGTTGGGAGTGTAGGGCGCGCCCTCCGAGGCGGTGCGTCGCCCCCCGCTCAACTCCAGTCGCGACTCTAACTCTTCTAGAATCAACAATTTCAGGAATGCCCGCAAATACTGATTCTAAACGAGTTACAGAATAGCTAAAGCCTTTAGATGCAACACTTACAAAAAATAGGGGGGCAGGAGTGAAAAGGGAGTATGAGTAAGGTCAACCTGCAATCCGCCGCTATCGCCGCACCGTCGCCAGTTCGCGGACCAGGAGGTACATTACCGCAATCCCGGCCAGCAAAACGCCACCCTCAAGCGACACCGAAACACGGTGCAGTCGGCTGAACTCCCCCAACAAGGGGCTATCTGCCGTCGTCGCCTCAATCGAACCCATCTGCACCCTCAGTCCGGCCATCTTGGCGCTCACGGTGTACTGCGAAATCGCTGTAAGCACAATCATCAGCGCCACGCAAAGCGCCGCCGGAGTCACAAAGCTGGCAAGAGTCCGCGTCCGCACCAGTCGCAGAAACAAGAACGCGATCCCCAAGGCGATTCCGCCCAGATGCATGCGCGTGAGGGAATACCCCACCATGGCGCCAGCTTGGTCTCTGCTTGCGAGGATCCCAAACGCCCCCGGCGCCACCACAAAGCTCAGAAACACGTCGCTGCCGAGCCACAGGCTAACGCATAGAAACTCAATTGTACGGAAGACAGTGGACATCGAAAATTTCCGATAGAATATCTTGAGGCGCGAAGGTAAAAATGGTGGGCGACAAAGGACTTGAACCTTTGACCTCTCCCGTGTGAGGGGAGCGCTCTAACCAACTGAGCTAGTCGCCCGGCCGGTACAGCCGCGACGCTCGAAAGCGTCATCTACCTATTTGTAACAGGAAGGACCCAGGTTTTCAACCGATGTCGACGGCTACATCGCAGATCGTCTCCCAACTTCAGCGCTCGATCGCTCGCGCAATCTACGGCAAGGAAGAGGCCATTCAGCTCGCGCTGATCACACTTCTCGCACGCGGTCATCTGCTCATTGAAGACGTGCCCGGTGTCGGCAAGACCACTCTCGCCCAAGCTCTCGCAAAATCTTTTCATTGCACTTTCCAGCGCATCCAGTTCACCTCGGATCTTCTGCCTAGCGACGTTCTCGGCGTCAGCGTCTACAATCCCGAATCCCGCGAGTTCGAGTTTCGCTCCGGACCGATTTTCGCCAACGTCGTTCTCGCCGATGAAATCAATCGCACCACTCCGCGCACGCAGTCCGCTCTACTCGAGGCGATGAACGAAGCCCAAGTCACTGTTGACGGTAAAACATTGCAATTGCCGCATCCCTTTCTCGTCATCGCCACGCAAAATCCCGTCGAGCATCACGGCACGTATCCGTTGCCCGAATCGCAGCTCGACCGCTTTTTGATGCGCATCAAGATGGGCTATCCCTCGCACGAAACCGAGCGCGAAATTCTGCGAAAGCACATCCATGACGATTCGCTCGCGGCCCTTGAGCCGGTCGCTGACGTCAGCGATGTCCTCGAGATGCAGGAATCCGTGGCCCGCGTGAAGGTGGATTCCAGCCTTCACGACTACGCGCTCGAAATCGTCAATCGCACGCGCAAAACCGAGCAGCTTGCTCTCGGCGTCAGCCCGCGCGGCACGCTCATGCTGCAGCGCGCCGCCCAGGCCCGCGCTTTTCTCGATGGCCGCGATTACTGTCTGCCGGACGACTTCAAGCAGCTTGCCGTCGCCGTTTTTTCGCACCGCGTGGTCGCCAGCGCTCGCCACGCCTCGTTGCAAAGAAAATCGGAATCGACCGAATCCGTTCTGCGGGAGATCGTCGACTCCGTTCGCGTACCTCTGTGAGTCTGTCCACGACAGCCGCGCAACTCTGGGCCAAGGCCGACCGCTCCGCCGTGCGCGCCTTCCTCGTCTCCATCGCTGCGTTGGCCGTCGCTTTGCTCCTCGCGATTTATTCCGGCGCGGCAGGCGAAATGGGCCATCTGGCTCTCGCAACGGCCTCCGGGCTCGGCGCGCTCGTCGTCGCCGCGTGGGTGGCCGTCACACTCGTCCCCGTTCTCGCCAAACGCACGCCCCTTCGCTGGCTCGGCTACAAAATGGAGTACCGCGTTTCCCGCGAAGGCTGGATCTACATTCTCGGAATTTTTTTGGTCGCCCTCGCCGCGCTGAACACCGGCAACAATCTTCTCTTCCTTATTCTCGCCAGTCTGATTGCCATTATTTTAATGTCCGGAATTCTCTCTTCGATCACGCTCTCGGGCGTAGAGATGCGGTTGGAATTGCCGGAGCACATCTTCGCGGGCCAGCCGGTCCGTACGCTCGTCGAGCTGCATAACGAAAAACTGACTCTGCCGTCCTTCTCTCTTCGCGTCGAAGCCGTCCGCGGGAAAAATGCCTCCAGCGCGGCCATGCTCGAAACGCCGGTCTATTTTCCTTACATTCCGAAACATGACCGCGTGCAGCAACACGTGCCCATGACTTTTCCGCGCCGCGGCATCTATCGCCAGGAAGCCTTTCGCATCGTCACCAGGTTCCCGTTTGGCTTTTTGCAAAAAGCGCGCCGCGTGGATTTAAAGTCCGAGGCGCTCGTCTATCCCTCCGTCGAGCCCACACGGGATTTCTTTGAGATTCTCCCCGGCATGCAGGGAGCGCTCGAAAGTCTCGCCAAAGGCCGCGGCCAGGATTTATATGCGTTGCGCGACTACCAACCTCGCGACAGCTCGCGCCACGTACACTGGAAAGCTTCCGCGCGCCTGGGTTCTTTGATGGTCCGCGAGTTCACCCGCGAAGACGATTGCCGCGTCGTTCTTGTTCTTGATCCGCACATGCCCGACAGCCTTGCCGCGAAAGAAGCCGACGCCCGCTTCGAGCGCGCCGTTACCATGTGCGCCGCGCTGGCCTGGCATTTCTTGGAACGCAACGCGGTCTTGCAGTTTCGCACCGCAGGCTTTGAAACTCCGCTCGTCGAAGCCGATGAGGTTATCTTCGATATCCTGCGGCATCTTGCCACCGCAAAACCGGGTCCTCCAGATCCGCAGCGCGCGCTTCTCTCGGATTTGGCCAGCGCGCCGGAAATTTTCCGCGTCATTGTCACCAGCGAGCCTCGCGGCTCCATCCCGTCAAACATCTGGAACCAGTCCTGGGTGATCTTCCTCGAAGACCTAGACGCCTGAGCAGATTGTCTCCACTCTCGATCGGGGCCACCGCGTCAACTGTGCGAGAATACGCCGTGTCCATGCTCAATGGCCGCGATCTCGCCTCTTTCCGCCACCAATTGCTCGATTGGTTTCGCCGGTTTCAGCGCGATTTGCCGTGGCGGCGCACGAAGGATCCTTACCGCATCTGGATCTCGGAAATCATGCTGCAGCAGACGCGTGTCGCCGCCGTAATTCCTTATTACGAACGATTCCTGGCGCGGTTTCCCGATGTGCGCGCGCTCGCCGAAGCGCCACAGGAAGAGGTACTGCGTCTATGGTCCGGCCTCGGCTATTACACCCGAGCGCGAAATCTGCAAAGAGCCGCGCAACAAATCTTGGCGCAGCACGCCGGAGAATTTCCTCGCGAAGAGGCCGCCGTTCTCGCGCTGTGCGGCATCGGTCCCTACACCGGCGCTGCGATTCTCAGCATCGCCTTTGACGCAAAACACGCCGTCCTCGACGGCAACGTCGCGCGCGTTCTCGCGCGGCTGGGCGCGATTCGCGGTGACCTGCGGGAATCGCGGCGTTGGCAATCGCTTCACAAAACGGCTGGAGAATTCCTGGATCGAAAAGCACCGGGAGATTGGAATCAGGCCATGATGGAACTTGGCGCAACGGTTTGTACGCCACGCGCTCCTCAATGTCTTCTCTGCCCCGTTGCAAAATTCTGCCGCGCGCGGCAATTGGGCGACCCCGAATCTTTTCCCGAAAAACGCAAAAAACGCGAAGCCGTGCAAATCGTTCTCGCCGCCGCGGTGCTTTACACTGCGCGCGGCCGAACGCTTCTTCTGCCTCCGCCTCCAAGAAAAACGGAGAAAAAGCCCGCCGCAGACGACGTCGCCGCGCTCGTCTCGCGGATGTGGCATTTCCCAACGGTCGCGATTCGCAAGGATCCGCACACAGAACTGGGAAAATTTCTCGCAAATTTCCTGCCCGCCGCAAATGGCGCGCTTCACCTGGAGCCGCTCGCTGAAGTCCGCCACTCGGTGACCTATCGGAACCTAACGGTTTTTCCGTTTCGGATCGCCATCGCAAAAATCCCGCGCTTGCGGGGCGCAAAAAGTATTCAGCTGGAAGATTTTTCGACGCTTCCCATCTCGAATCTTACGCGCAAGATCGCTCGCGCCGCGCTTTCGGAATCGACGCCGGCGTCCGCCAAGCCCCGAAAGCCGTAAACGTTACGGTTTCGCGCTACATCCACCGTGGGGCGCTGGCGTAATGCTACGATGGAATGTCCCCTTATGGCGACCTCCGCATCAGCAACGAGTGTCCCCGCGCTCCCCGCCGAGCGCTTCTTTCGCACTTCTCTGCTCCTGCTCATGGCGACGGCCGTCGCTACTCTCGTGAGCACCGGAAAACTGGATTTATTCACGATGATTGTGGCGCCTTCCGCCGTGCTCTACAAAGGGGTCCGCTGGTGGCGGCGCCGTCCCGCAGAAATTCCGCAGCGCGTTGCGACTCGGCTGGTCGTTGCCTACCTGCTGGTTTTCCCGTTGGACGTTCTCTTCCTCTCACGCGCCTTTGTAGCGGGTTCGTCCAATCCCGGGCTCTATGCCGCGCTTCTCGGGGCTGTCCATTTTCTCCTCTTTGTGCTGCTCATCCGCCTCTATAGCGCCACCACGGACCGCGACGCCCTGTTTCTGACCATGCTCTCTTTCGCGGCTATTCTGGCGTCCGCCGTGCTCACTATCGACACGACGTTTCTCGGGCTTTTCTTCTTGTTTCTCTTGTTTGGCGTGGCTACTTTCGTCGGTCTCGAAATGCGCCGTGGCTCAAAGGGCGCGATCGCGCCGGACATTGACGCGCACCCTGAACAGGAACTCCGCCTGACCAGCGCGCTGATCCTCGCGGCGCTTAGCGTGGCTTTCGGCGCAATGATCCTCGGTGGCGCCCTGTTTTTCTTCTTTCCCCGCTTCAGCGCCGGTTATCTGAGCCGCACCAGCATGCAACCGACGCTGATGTCTGGCTTCACCGATGACGTTGAGCTGGGCCAAATCGGCGAGATCAAAAAAAATTCCGAGGTCGTCATGCGTGTGCGCACGGGCAAACCGGTGGGTTATCCCGGCTTGCGGTGGCGCGGCATCGCGCTTTCCACATTTGATGGAAAGCGCTGGTACGCTCCGGATCGCGAGGAGGTCACTATTCCCGCCGGAATGAATGGCTGGATAAACCTGCAGGACCGGCCCGGGGAACAGGATCGGACTGCGACCATCTTACGCTACACCGTTCTGCTTCAGCCCGTGGCGACCGATACGATATTTGCTCCCGCAAACGCCGTCTCCTTGCGCGGAAATCTGTTCGGGGAAGGCTCCAACCAGGATGCGGGCGCGCGCCGCAGCTACATCCTCCGCGATGCCACCGGCTCCCTCTTCAACCCTTTCCACAATTTCAACACCCTGCGTTACGAAGGATACTCGTTGCTGCCGGCGATGGATGTATCCAGGCTGCGCGCGTCTTCCCTCGACTACCCCGAGGACGTTCGCGACACCTACTTGCAGCTGCCAGCAGAGCTCGATCCGCGAATTCCTGAACTCGCGCGGCAGATCACAGAACGCGCGAAGAACTCTTTCGACAAAACCGTCGTCGTGGAAAATTATTTGCGCTCGCATTTCGCTTACACTCTCAACCTTACCGGAAAGCCCGGCGGCGACCCCCTGGCACATTTTCTCTTTGAGACGCGCGCCGGCCACTGCGAGTATTTCGCGTCTGCAATGGCCATCATGCTTCGCACGCTGGGCATGCCCACGCGGGAAGTGAACGGCTTTCTGCCGGGCGAATATAACGACCTCGCGGGAGACTACATTGTCCGCGCCAGCGACGCGCATAGCTGGGTGGAGGTCTATTTTCCGGGGACGGGCTGGATGACGTTCGATCCCACGCCGCCGGGCGCCGAATCCGACGGCGGCTTCTTCTCGCGCCTTGGCGAATATATGGACTGGTTCGAGCTCACCTGGAACGAGTGGGTCATCAACTATGACTTCGTTCACCAAGTTCAGCTTGCCCAAACCATGCAGCGCAGCACACGGAATTGGACGGAAATCGCGCGAACGTGGTACACGCATGAGCAGGAAAGAGGACGGAAATGGATGAGGTCCTGGAACTCCGGGCTCAGCTTGCTGCTTCCTTTGGCCATCTTCCTTTTCTTGCTGGCGCTGCGCTTCGATCTGGTTGTCGCTCTGGCGCGGCGGCTGTGGCTGTCCTGGCAACTTCGCTCGCCGGAGCTGGCTCGCTCGAATCCGCAGCTTGCTTCGCGGCTCTACTCGGAACTCTTGTACTTGCTGGAGAGGCGAGGGTTTGCGCGCCAGCCTACACAGACGCCGTTCGAGTTCGCCGCAGCCGTCTCGCAACCGCGCCTGGCGCCTGCCATATACGAATTCACGCAGTGCTACACGCAAGCACGTTTTGGCGGCGCGCCTTGCGATACGATTCGCCTCCGCGCACTGCTCGAGCAGATCCGGTCGTCCTTCGCCTCGCGATGAGTCTTAAACAACGCGTTCGGATCGCCGCTATGAAGATCGTGGCATCATGAGAATGACGCACTCCGACTGGATCGATTTTGCGAAGCTCCCTGTTGCCGCGTTCGCGATTTTCTACCTCGGTGTGTGGTTTCTGGAGTCGGGGCGAACTGGTTCATGGAGAACGGCACATACTAGGCTCTGGAAGAAACCCAAAAGGTGGCAACTGATCACCTTTTGTGTTCTCTGGGGCCTCATTCTCGTCGCATTCATCCTCGCGTTTTCAATTCAGCGGTCAAACTGACCTGCTACTCGAAATACGGCGCCCCCTGCCACCATGGGCGGGCGTGTTACAATTGGAGATTGCGCAAAGGCGCTAATTTACTGCCTATGACTAAGGTCGGATTCGTCAGCCTGGGATGCCCGAAGAACCTCGTGGATAGCGAGGTGATGATGGGTATTCTTACGCGCGAAGGTTATGAACTTACCCCGCGGGCGGATGAAGCGGAAATCCTCGTCGTCAATACTTGCAGCTTTATTGAGTCCGCGCAAAAAGAGTCTGTGGACGCGATTCTGGAAATGGCCGAGCACAAGAAATTTGGTGCGGCGCGCAAGCTTATCGTCGCCGGATGTCTTGTGGAGCGCTTCCGCGACCAAATTCTCGAACAAGTTCCCGAGGTGGATGCCGTCGTGGGAACTGGTGAAGTCGAGCGCATTCTTGAAGCTGTCCATGGCGATCTGCGTGTTTTGCCCGCTGCGCCGCCGGCGTTTCTCTATCATGACTTGACACCGCGTGTCATCACAACGCCGCGCCACGCTGCATACATCAAAATCGCCGAGGGCTGCGATCATCCCTGCACGTTTTGCATCATCCCGCAATTGCGCGGAGCATTCCGCAGCCGGCGCTTTGAGTCCGTTGTACGCGAAACGGAAAATCTCGCGGCTTCCGGTGCGCGCGAAATCACGTTGATTGGGCAGGACACGACTTCTTACGGCGAGGATTTGGGTCTTCGCGATGGCTTGGCGCAACTGCTCGAGCGACTGGCGCAGGTCGAGGATTTGTTGTGGGTCCGTTTTCTTTACGCGTATCCGAATCGCGTAACTCAGAGATTGCTGGATACGCTAGCGGCGCATCCGCGGCTCGCCAAATACATGGACATGCCTCTGCAGCACGCCAGCCGCAACGTTCTTGCGCGCATGAAGCGCGGGTCGCACGGCGACGCCTTCCTGAAACTGCTTGAGCGCATCCGTACGACGATTCCCGGCGTTTCGCTGCGCACTTCGTTTATCGCGGGCTTTCCGGGCGAAACAGAAAAGGATTTTGCGGAGCTGTGCGATTTTGTGCGGGCCGCGAATCTGGATTGGATGGGGGTTTTCGAGTATTCGGATGTGGACAACGCGAACAGCTACACGCTCGACGAAAAAGTCGATGCGGAAACGATTACCGATCGCCGCAACCGATTGATGGCCATTCAGAAAAAAGTTTCGCGGGAGAAACTGCGCGGCTGGAAAGGCCGCACGGCCACGGCACTTGTCGAAGGCCCGTCGAAAGACAATCCGCTGGTGTGGGAAGCGCGGCTCGAAGGCATGGCGCCGGATATCGACGGCAAGCTCTATCTGACCGACATTGAATTGCCCACCGGCGAAACTGCTGCGGCGGGAGACGTCGCGCGCGTCGAGATTATCAAAGCCGATGCTTACGACTTGATTGGGCGCGTCGTGGAGATTCTGCCGGGGCCCCTCGCACGGGGAACCGCGGCTGATGCGGGTGACTTCATCCCGCGCGTTCCTCCAACCGAAAAGCTCACGCGCATCTCCACGGGCGCTCCGCTTCGCATCCTCAGCTGAGCTATACTCACCCTTCAAGAACTCCGCTCTGTGGTCTCGGTGACCTCTGTGTTAAAAGGGGATTTCAACACAGCGTACGACGAGTTCACAGAGAAGAAAAAATACCGGCTTGGTGATTTGGCGAGAGGCGAGTCACGAGCCGTTCAGGGTTGACTACGATGAAGCATCGCTGCCCAATTTGCAAAACGCCGACGGATTCCGAGGCGCACCCGGACTTTCCATTTTGCAGCGAGCGCTGCCGCGATCGCGACCTCGGCAACTAGGCCACCGAGAAATATGTCGTGTCCGAACCGGTATTTGATATGAGCGAGCTTGAATCGGGGAGCGATCCGGCCAAACCAGAAGCTGCCGACGAGGACGAAGATTTTAAGGGGTTTCCGAAGCCCGATGACACCATCCACTGAAATTCCCGGCGGCGGAACGGCTCCGCAAAAGAAGCCACGGCTTGCGATGGCCATTGCGACAGCTCTCGGCGTCGGTTACATCCCCAAGGCGCCGGGCACGTTTGGCTCGCTTGTGGGAGTTGCGACGGCCGTTCTCTCCGCCGTATTTTTTTTGCATCCGACGTCCATTCGAGGGCTCTTCTCGCGGCACCCTCTTACGGATGCCATATTTTCCGACAAGCACTTTCTTTTCCCCGGAAGCGACATTCACGATTCCGCGCTGGCACTGCCGCTGGTCTGCGCACTCGGTCTGCTCGTATTGCTTGGTGCGATTGGAGTGTGGAGCGCCTCGCGGACGGCGGATTACTCGGGGCTCAAAGATCCGCAGTTCGTGGTGATCGACGAAGTCGCCGGGCAACACCTGACCTTGATCTTGCCGCTGATTCCCATCGGGCTGCCGCATCTGACGCAACACATGGATTTTTCGATGTACGCCATTTTCTTCACATTGAGTCTTGTGAATTGGAAATATCTTCTGCTGGGATTCCTTCTTTTTCGCCTCTTCGACATTTGGAAGCCCTTCCCGGTGCGGCAACTCGAAAAACTTCCGCGCGGCTGGGGCATCATGGCGGATGATTGGATGGCGGGCATCTACGCTGCTATTCTGTTGCGGATAGCGCTACACTTTGGTTTGCTTGGCTAGTTATGAAATTCGGCTTTGGGTCTTCGGCAGAGAAGAACGGCATTCCCCGGATCGATAGAGTCGCGCCCGCCGCTGCCATTCCCGGGGGCGAAATCGTCATTCACGGCAGCGGATTCGCTTCGCGCGCTCACCCGCGGCCCGTTGTGCGTTTTGGTGAAGTGGAAGCCGGGCTGGCGCTGGCAAGCGAACACCGGCTGATCGCGCGAGTCCCCGAAGGCGCAAGCGGCGGCGTGGTCCGCGTTTGCAGCGCGGCGAACGAAAGCCAGCCGCATCCCGTCTCGATCGGTGTGCAAATTGCTGACAATCTGCACCCCATCGCCAATCCCGCGGTCGACGCCCACGGCAATACGTACGTTACGTTTTCGGGCAACCGAGGCCAGCGCGTTCCCGTTTCGCTTTACAAAATTACGGCGAATTACAGCGTTAAGCCTTTCGTCACTTCGCTTGTGAATCCCAGCGGTCTGGCGGTAGACCGCGCGGGGAATCTATTTGTTTCCTGCCGCAACGACGGCACGATTCACCGGATTACACCGGAAGGCCGCGCGGAGCAGTGGATCGAGGGCATGGGCATCGCCACGGGCATCGCGTTCGACCGCGCCGACAATCTCTACGTGGGCGACCGCAGCGGAACGATCTTCAAGATCAGCCTGAGCCGCGAAATCTTTGTTTTTGCAACCATCGAGCCATCGCTCGCCGCGTATCATCTCGCGTTTCATCCGAGCGGCGATTTGTACGTCACTGGGCCGACGACCTCGAGTTATGACCGCGTGTACCGAATCACGCAGGGCGGCGACGTCACTACGTTTTATCGCGGGCTTGGACGTCCACAGGGGCTGGCGTTTGACCGCGACAGCAATCTCTACGTCGCTGGTTCTCTCGGCGGGCGGCGCGGAATCATTCGCATCACGCCGCAGGCGCACGCGGAGGTGGTCCTGAGCGGCTCTGGACTTGTGGGCATGGCGCTGCAACCGTCTGGCCGCGCGATCCTCGCCACCACCGGCGCCCTTTTTACGCTGGATTGGGACGTCCGCGGATTGCCACTTCTGGGCTAACTGACACGATGAAAGCGGAGATCATTGCGGTGGGTTCGGAGTTGCTGACGCCGGACCGGCTGGACACCAATTCGCTTTTCCTGACGGAGGAGCTGAACAAGATTGGCATTGAGGTGGTGCGCAAGACGGTCGTCGGCGACAACCGCGATTTGCTTAGCGAAGCGTTTCGCGACGCTCTCCAACGAGTGCCGCTCATTGTTTCTTCAGGCGGCCTCGGCCCTACCGAAGACGACCTCACGCGCGAAACGGTCGCGGAACTTCTAGGGCGCAGGCTGATGCGCAACGACGAAATTCTTCGGCACATCGAAGAGCGCTTTCGCGCAATGAACCGTGAGATGCCCGAGGTCAATGTGCGCCAGGCGATGGTGCCGGAGGGCGCGGAGATTCTGGAAAATCCGCGCGGCACTGCGCCGGGGTTGTGGCTGGAGGACGCCGGGCACTTCATAGTGTTGCTCCCAGGGCCGCCGCGCGAGTTGAAGCCGCTGTTCCGCGAACAGGTTTTGCCGCGACTGGAGCGCCGCGCTTCTGGCGTGCGCATGTTCCACCGAGAGATTCGCGTCACGGGCTTGGGAGAATCGCACGTTGAGCAGCGCATCGTGGGCATATATAAGCGCTTTCCCGAGGTGAACACCACCGTCCTTGCGGCGCCCGGCGAGACGCAAGTCCATCTGCGCATCTGGACGGACGATGCGGAATACGCCAAGAAAACGCTGGACGAAATCGTGAAGGGATTTGAGATTGCTCTGACAGACCGCATCTTCAGCCAGGACGGGTCGCCTCTCGAAGAAGTCGTCGCGGCGAAGTTGACGTTGCACAACGCCACGATTTCCGCGGCGGAAAGTTGCACGGGAGGTCTGCTGGCGCAGCGTCTGACGAGCATCGCGGGCAGCTCTTCGTATTTTCTCGGCGGAGTGGTTTGCTACAGCAACGAACTCAAGACGGCGTGGGCCGGCGTGCCCGCGGAAGTTATTCAGGCCAAGGGCGCGGTTAGCGCGGAAGTCGCCGTAGCGCTCGCCGACGGAATTCGGCGCCGCGTGGGCAGCACGTTTGGCGTGGGCGTCACGGGAATCGCGGGGCCGGGCGGCGGCTCGGACGAAAAACCCGTCGGCACGGTGCATATCGCGCTCGCGCATGCGGGCGGCGTCAAGGAACGCGGAGTGCGCTTCCCCGGCGACCGCGAATCCATCCGCTGGCAGGCTTCGCAGGCCGCGCTGGATATGGTGCGCATCCACTTTCTCTATAACGGCATGCAACCCCCGAAGCGGGCCTGAGGGTGCGCCTCTTCGTCGCGCTGGAGATTCCCGCCGCGGTGCGAGACAATCTGGCAGCGCTGCTCAAGGACTTTCGCACTTTGTCATCTCCATTGTCGGACAAGCGTCCGCGCTGGGTGCGCCCGGAGAATCTTCACGTGACGCTGAAATTCATCGGCGAAGTGGCGGACGCCAAGCTCGAAGGCATCCGCGGCGCGCTTTCGATGGTGCGCTCGGATGCGCCGGTCGATCTCCAATTCCGCGGACTCGGGTTTTTCCCCGATGAAACGCATCCCCGCGTGCTATGGGCGGGATTGAACGCTTCGGCGAATCTGCCCGTTCTTGCGGGAGATATCGATCGCGCGCTCGAAACTCAGGGTTTTGCGCGAGAACAGCGCGCGTTTACACCCCATCTGACGCTGGCGAGACTCGAGCCGCCCGGCCTTCACGAAAAACTGCGTGCGACGATCCAGAAGAACGGCGAGCGCCAGTTCGGTGCCTTCCCAGCGTGCGAATTTCACCTCATCGAAAGCAAGCTGAAACCATCGGGAGCCGAGTACACTTCTCTTGCATCTTTCCCTTTCACCATGGAGCCCTAGCGCCGATGGCCGAGCCAAACGCGACACTCATCTCGATTCCTGCGGCGGCGTATCTTCTCGGGTCGATCCCCTTCGGGCTGCTGCTAGGCAAACTCTTTGGCGCGGCTGACGTTCGCAACGCGGGTAGTGGCAACATCGGCGCGACCAATGTCGCACGCGTCGCCGGGCCCCTAGCAGGAATTCTCACGCTGCTACTGGACGCCGCGAAAGGCGCGCTCGCGGTTTTCCTCGCTGCGCGCCTATCGAACGAAAGCGCAACATGGATGATGGTCGCCGGCCTCTGCGTTCTCGTGGGCCATTGCTTCCCTATCTGGCTTGGGTTTCGCGGAGGGAAGGGAGTGGCCACGGCCGCGGGCGTTTTTCTGGTGTTGTGCCCGCTCGCGTTTCTCGGAGCCGCCATTCTATTTGTTCTCGTCGTGCTTTATTGGCGTTTCGTTTCGCTGGGTTCGATCTCCGCGGCCGCGGCCATGCCCTTGTTGATCTATTTTTTCTGGGCGCCGCATCACGCTCCGCCGCACGTGGTGACATTTGGGACGCTGGGCGCGGCGCTTTTGATTGTCTATAAACACGACGGCAACATTCAGAGAATGGTCCAGGGCGACGAAGCAAAATTTTCGTTCAGCAAGAAAAAACAGGATGCACCGTGAAGCGCATCGCCATTCTTGGCGCGGGAAGCTGGGGTACGGCGCTGGCCATCGTGCTCTCTCGCACGCATAAAGCCCAAGAGGTTTCTTTGTGGGTTCGCGACGTCGCGCTTGCGGAATCCATCCAACGCGATCGCGAGAACAAGTTCTATCTGCCAGGCCACAAAATTCCGGAGACGGTCCGAGTCACGCACGACGCGGCCGCCGCCTTGGAAAGCGCCGAAGTGATCCTCGGGGCGATTCCGGCAGCTTACGCTCGCGGCGTTTATGGGCGCGCCTTGCCCCATCTCTTGCGCGGCACACCTATCGTCAGCGCCACGAAAGGTCTCGAACCCGCCACTCATGCCCGGATGAGTGAAGTCATTTCTCAAATGGTGTCGCCGGAATTTTCTCCCCGCATCGCGGTCCTTTCCGGGCCGTCTTTTGCGGCGGAAGCTGCGTCCGGCCAGCCCACGGCGGTCGTTCTCGCATCGGGCGACGTCGACCTCGCAGATGAACTTCAGGAAGAATTCGCTGGCCCGACTTTTCGGCTCTACACCAATCAGGATGTCCTCGGCGTGGAGCTTGCGGGCGCCATGAAAAATGTCATCGCCATCGCTGCGGGAGCTTGCCAGGGCATCGGCTTGGGCTGGAATTCTCTCGCGGCGCTGATCACGCGCGGCCTCGCGGAGATGACGCGGCTTGCCACGGCCCTGGGCGCGCGCAAGGAAACGCTTAGCGGCCTCGCCGGCCTCGGCGATGTGGTCCTGACTTGCACCGGCTCGCTGAGCCGTAACCGCCATGTTGGGATAGAACTTGGCAAGGGCCGCTCCCTAGCCGAGATCCTGGAAGGGATGACCAAAATGGTCGCTGAGGGCGTGGGCACTGCGGGAGCTCTTTTGGCGCTTGCCCGCGAGTCTGGGATTGAACTGCCCATCGCCGAGCAGGTTGAAGCCATCCTGCACCAGGGCCGGGCGCCCCGGGATGCCATACGGAGCATCATGGAGCGGCCTCTCAGACGCGAGTAAAGGGCGCGAATAAAGGGGCGCGAATCGGGGGGCGTCCGAATAAAGGCCCATCGAGAGATTCGACGGCAGTTCGCTCCGACACCAAACCGCCACTAGTACCAAGGTTCCAGTTGCAAATGCGCGACGCGCCGCCATTCGCGGCCCCCGCTGGCGCTTCTTATCCCCTAAAATTGAGGATTGTGATGCCCGAACCCGGCTCATCCACGTGGCAGAACCTACGCAAAGGACGCGTGCGCATTTTGTGGCTCGTCCTGGGCGCGTTGCTGCTCGTCAGCGCGCTGCCTATAGGGCTTTACCACCGCCAGGTGCTGCAGCTTAGCCAAGATAAGCTGGTCGACACCGAACGCGTCCAGCAATCCGCCTTGACCCGGTCCCTCGCCCAGGAGATCCAGCTCTTCGACGCTAATCAAACACAACAACTCTTCAGCGAACGCCAGATTCTGGCTTTGACGGGACTCATCGACAATGTCGAAGACTCCGCTGCCGAGCCCAAGGTTACGCGGCTCTTGCAGGAGTTTGTCCAAAGCAACCAGGATACGTTTGTTTATTTGACGGCGGTCGACAAGTCCGGCAAAGGAACGAGCGCTTCCCAGGGCAACTTCCGCGCCGAACAGGATCCCTTCGTGGCCAAGGCGCTGCAGCGCGCGTTTGTGACCTGCATGCAGTCCGAAGAGTTGCACAGCGTCAAGTTTCGGAGCGATCCGATTGCGCTCGCGCCGGACAACCAGCCGGCTTTTGTGCTTGCGGTTCCTCTCGAGGACGTGAGCGGCAATTTCACGGGCATGCTGGCCGCGGTAGTTTCTCTCGAGCCGATTTCGAAGCGCTTGCGGGACGCCAGCGTGCGCGGCCGCACCGTATTCGTGGTGGATCATTCCGGGCACATCGTCGCGTATCCCGACACAAGAAACTTCGTGCCCGGAGCACAAGCGAACGGGAAACTCGTTGACCTGATTCGCGCCCTGCCCCCGGACCTTCGCAATACGGAAACCATTCGCTTTGCGGAGGAGGATAAAAAGCACTCGGTCGAGATGATTGGGACCTACAGCACGCTTCCCGAAGTCAATTGGGCGGTTGTCGCGGAGCGCAGTCTGGACCAGGCGCGGGCTGACGCGGGCGTGACGGAACTCAACCGCCAAGCGCTGGCCTTCGTCAGCGTCGTCATCCTCGTGGCCATTCTTTTCGGCTACTTTTTTGCCGTGGGCATCAGCGGACCGATTCGCGGACTCGCAGCTTCCACGCGTGCCATCAGCCGCGGGGAGTTTCATCAGCGCTCGCCCGTGCGAGGCGCCTCGGAAATCAGTGAGCTGGCGGAGAACTTCAACAAGATGGCCAGCGACATCGAGGAGTACATCGAAAAGCTGAAGGAAGCTGCGGAAGAAAACCGCGAGCTCTTCATTGGCTCGATTCGCATGCTGGCCGCGGCCATCGACGAAAAGGATCCGTATACGCGCGGTCACTCCGGCCGCGTGGCGAAGTATTCGGGGTTGATCGGGCGGGAGCTCGGGCTTTCGGCCGAAGAGCTGGACAAGCTGCGCGTCGCCGCGTTGCTGCACGACGTCGGCAAAATCGGCGTGGAAGACCGCGTTCTGAAAAAGCCAGGCGCGTTGACCCCGGAAGAGTTCGATTTGATGAAGCAGCACACCGTGAAAGGCGCGAACATCATGCGCCCGGTTTCGCAACTGAAAGAAATGTTGCCGGGCATCGAGCTGCACCACGAACACATTGATGGCCGCGGTTATCCCTACGGCTTGCAGGGTCAACAAATTCCGTTGATGGCGCGCATCATCGGCGTGGCGGACACACTGGACGCCATGACCACCAATCGTCCGTATCAATCTGCTATGGACATCGAGTTCGCGTTGAACCGCATCAAGTCGCTCACTGGCTCGAAGTTCGACGCCGTCGTGGTCAACGCCCTCGAATCCGCCATCAATGCTGGGAAGCTCCGCCTCAGCGCCGTCGAGGTTACGGTTTAGCATTGCCTGACTTTTTCCCACGCCCACTGGACCGGCGTATTACGAGCGCGTGCGGCTCGCGTCGAGCGCATCTGCTACAATTTTAGCCTGCGCAATCTGCAAAGCGCTTGACCGCATGATTTCTCTCTTCGGAAAACCGGAAAAGATCGAACCGTCGCTGCTCGAGCGGCTGAAAGCCTCGGTTAGTAAGACGAAGGCGGCGCTCTCCGAGTCGGTGGAAAACATTTTTCTCGGCGAGCGCAAGATAGATCCTGCGTTGCTGAAAAAGCTGGAGACCGCGCTGCTCTCCGCCGACCTGGGCGTGAAGCCTACGCGCGAAATCCTGGACGCCGTGCGGGAAAAACTGGACCGCAACGCGCTCTCCGACGCTGGACAGCTCAAGCGCGAGATCAAGTCTCACATCGTTCGCATCCTCACCATGAATGACGGTAAAGCCGGCGAGACCGCGATCGGCGGCACTACAGCGGCGCCCGCCAAAAATCCGGCGAGCTCACCGAACGGATCTGGGCCGCGCGTGATCTTTATCGTTGGCGTGAACGGCGCGGGAAAAACCACCAGCATTGGCAAACTCGCGAATCGCTTGCGCCAGGAGGGCCTCAGCGTTGTGCTTTGCGCTGCGGATACTTTTCGCGCCGCTGCCGTCGAGCAACTCGAAATCTGGGCGCAGCGCAACGGCATTGACGTCATCAAACAAAAATCCGGCGCAGATCCTGCTGCCGTCGTCTTCGATGCGGTCACCGCGGCAAAAGCGCGCGGCGCCGACGCCGTCATTGTGGATACCGCCGGCCGTCTTCACACCAAATCGAATCTCATGGCCGAGCTCGAGAAAATGAAGCGCACGGCGGCGAAAGTGATTCCCGGAGCGCCGCACGATGTGCTCCTGGTGCTCGACGCGACTACCGGCCAAAACGGGCTTGCCCAGGCCCGCGAGTTTACCTCGACGGTGGCCGTCACCGGCATCATTCTCACGAAGCTCGATGGCACCGCCAAAGGCGGCATCGTCGTGGCTATCGCGCGGGAACTCGGATTGCCAATTCGATTCGTCGGAACCGGCGAGCAGATCAATGACATGGTGCCCTTCGACGCGGAAACTTACGCGAATTCTCTTTTCGATTAAGCCTTTTGATTAAAGCATGGACGCTCACGCCACTCGCTTCATGGAACACGCGCTGGAATTGGCCCGCAAAGGCATAGGCCTCGCGAGTCCCAATCCCATGGTCGGCTGCATCCTTGTCCGAGAGGGCCAAATCGTCGGCGAAGGATTTCACCAATACGAAAAGCGCGATCACGCGGAAATCGTTGCGCTGAAATCCGCTGGCGAAAAAGCGCGTGGCTCGACGATGTACGTCACACTCGAGCCGTGCAATCACACCGGCCGCACTGGCCCTTGCACGGAAGCGATCATTGCGGCGGGCGTTCAGCGCGTGGTTGCCGCCATGGAAGATCCCAATCCCCTCAATTCCGGCGGCGGATTCGATCGGCTGCGCGCTGCGGGGATCGAAGTTTTCACTGGAGTGGGCGAAGAAGCAGCTCGCAGCTTGAACGAAGCCTTTGATTGCTGGATTCGCACAAAAAAACCTTTCGTCACGCTGAAATCCGCGCTGACACTCGATGGCCAATTAAGTCTTCCCGGTGGACGAAATAGGTTTCACAAGAAACGCGCCCGGCAGAGCTGGACAAACTGGATAAGCTCGGAAGAATCTCGCGCGGAAGTTCACCGCATGCGCCACGCTGCTGACGCTCTCGTGACCGGCATCGGCACGATCCGGATTGATGACCCGCTTCTCACGGATCGCAGCGGTCTGCCGCGGCGCAGGCGTCTCTTGCGCGTCATACTTGATTGGGGGCTGACGATCTCGCCGCGTTCCCGCGTCGTGGAGTCAGCAGAAAACGATGTTCTGGTCTTCACCCAACAGCATCCACATACGCGGAGAATTCGAGCTCTGGAGAAAGCCGGCGTCGAAGTCATCCGCGCGAATTCGCGTATGGGACGGATCAATCTTGAAACCGTTCTCGCGGAACTTGGCCGCCGCGATATCCTCAGCGTCCTTCTTGAAGCCGGTCCGACGCTCAATGGCGCCGCTCTCATCGCAGGAATCGTTCACAAATTGTTTCTCTTCTACGCACCCACAATTTCGGGCGAAACACGCGTTCCCTTCGCTCTCGCGCCGAATCTGGAGCTACCTCCGATGCACAGAGTTCGCACGCAAGCGTTCGGCCCCGACATCGCCGTCGAAGCTTACCTGCACGACGTTTATCGTTAGCTTTTTGCTGTACAATCGAATGGAAAAGCGCGCAAACGAGGAAAACTACAAAGCTGTGTTCACGGGAATCATCGAACATATCGGCACGATCGAAGCCCTGGAGCTGAAGCCAGTCGGCGGACGCATCACCATCCATGCGCCCAGCCTTGCGCCCGCGCTAGCCGTTTCAAAAAGCATCGCCGTGAACGGCTGCTGCCTCACGGTGGTCGCTCTCGGGAAAGAAACTTTTTCCGCCGATCTTTCTGGCGAAACGCTCCAAAAAACATCATTCGGTGCGAAAAAAGGTGGACTGACAAAAGGTTCGCGCGTCAACCTCGAGCAGCCTCTCACGACTGGCAAGGAGTTTGGCGGCCACTTCGTCCAAGGACATGTGGACGGCACGGGCCGAGTGGTGCGCCTCGATCCGGAAGGCCCTGAAAGTGGCAATTGGTGGTTCGGCGTGGAAGTTCCCGAAGATTTTGCGCGCAACATCGTGCCGAAAGGCTCCATCACCATCGACGGCATCAGCCTCACGGTCGCCCGCTGGAACAACAACACGCACATCGCAGAAGTCGCCGTAATTCCCTTCACCTACGAGCACACCAGTCTTCGCGACCGCAAACGCGGCGACGCTGTCAATCTAGAGGCGGACATTCTCGGCAAATACGTCGAGCGCTATCTCGAGGCCCGCAAATCGCCGCCATCCGGCATCACGATGGAGACCCTTTCGCGCCAGGGTTTCATGCTTGACGTTCCACCGGACGCGTTCGATTAAACGGCACCTGCTCCGCTTTCTCTGGCTTTCCTGCGCGCCCCGCGCCAATAAAGCATCAGGCCAAACAACACCGCTGCGGCAGTTCCGCCGATCAGCTTCTCTTCAAACAGAACTTTGTTCACTTCTTCTCCAGGCGGAATCAGCGAAAATGCGATTCCGCAAAGTACGACGATAAAGCCCAGCCCTCCCGCGATCCACACGCCGAGCTTTCCGCCGGGAATCAAAACGGCATGGGGATTCTCTCGCCGGTCTTTGCGGCCCGCTAGTTTGATGGCGGCGGCATACATATACAGGAATGGAATGAAATAGAGGATGATCGCGGCGTCCACGAGAATCTGATAGGCCCCGCGCATCGTTTCTTCCTTGACCTGGCTCAGCAGAAGCACAATTCCAGAAATCGTGGCTTGCACCAGAATGGAAACGTAAGGCGTCTTCCACTTCGGGTGGATCTTTCCGAATGCGGCCGGCATGTATTTGTCAATTCCCACGACAAAGGGCACGCGCGCGATACCCGCGACGGTGCTCCCCACTCCACCGGCGTTGCCGACGGACACCAACATCGCCGCCAGGATTCCCACGAAACCGATCCGCAGCGCCGTCGAGCCCAGCGTAATGGCCTGGAACACGCCGCTCTTTGGATCCACATCGCCGCCGGGGACGAGCGCCAGCACCGCGAACGTGCCCAGGATGTAAATGGCCGCGATGAGCGCCCCGCTGCTCAGAACCGCGCGGGGCAGCGTCCGCCGCGGATCTTTGATCTCATCACTCATGGCCGAGACCAGCTCGAGTCCGGTAAACGCAAATGCGATCTGCGACCAGAAATTCACCGTGTCCCAGCTCCAATGAGGCATCATGTTGGCCCAGGTGAATCGCGTCACCGAACCGTGATGAAACCACAGAACCGCCGCCACGCCGGTGAGCATGAGCAGCGGAAGATAAGTGGAGACTCCGCCGGCGTTTTGCAGCCACTTCCCCACATTAAGCCCGACGATGTTGAACACCACGGCCACAATCAGCAGGACAAATGAGCCCACCAAAAGAAAAGTCGTGTTCTGCGCAAGCGCCACGCCGCCGGAACCGGCCACGTAACCGCTCATCGCTGCGCTGGCCAAGAGCAAACCCGGAAAATAAAAGACGGTATAAATCCAGTAGGTCCATCCCGCCACGAATCCGTGAAAATCTCCGAAGGCTTCCTTCGACCACACATACAGACCGCCTTCGTGGGGAAAGCGGGAAGAGAGTTCGTTGATCACCAAGGCCGTGGGTACAAAAAAGAAGAGCGCCGCCAAGACCCACAAGCTGATGGAAGAAGTACCGTTGTGCGCGGCGGCGGCAATCCAACGCGGGCCCAGGACGGTGGCAATATTGAAAAACAGAACATCCCAGAAGCCCATCGTCTTGGGCAATTGTTTAATAGGATCGGCGGAGCCGCGCGCCGGCTGGCTCACGCTCACAGAGTCACGTCCAGAGCGGGGATCAATGCATCCTGCATGCGGAAGTTGTGGAGGAACGGATCCTTGGAATTTTCAAAACCCTCCCACGGCCCGAAAAACGCGACGCGCCCTTCCTGGAGAAAAACCACGCTATCGGCAAGCTTCTTCGCTAGATGCGTGTCGTGTGTCACCACAATCGATGTGCGGTGAAACGCTTCCTTCAGCCGGAGAATCAGGTCGCCCATGTGCGCCGCCATAATGGGGTCCACCATGGTCGTCGGCTCGTCAAACAAAATCGCGTCGGGATTCTGCGCGAAGGCCCGCGCCATGGCCACTGCGCGCCTCATGCCTGTCGATAATTCACCGGGCAGTTTATCCAGCACCTCCTCGACTTCCAGCATTTTCGCCAATTTCGCCACGTAAGCATCGATGTCTTCGTCCTCCATTCCAGGCTGTTTTTCCAGCGGAAACGCGATGTTCTCCGCGACCGTGAGCGAATCGAACAACGCGCCCGACTGAAACACCATCGTCACTTTGCGCCGTACTTCTTCGAATTGCTGCTCGCTGAAATCCGTCACGTCTTCGCCGTCCACAAAGATCCGGCCCGAATCCGCCTTCATGAATCCCATGATATGTTTCAGCGAAACGGACTTGCCCACGCCGCTGCGTCCCATAATCACGCAGGTCTCGCCGCGCTTCACGGTGAAGCTGACGTCCTTCAGCACGGCATTATCGTCAAAGGATTTGCAAACGTCGCGAAACTCAAAAAAAATTTCTGGGTGAGCTTCGGCGCTTTTGCTCGTCGCGGAGACACCCAACGCGCCCGACGGACCGCGCGCGCCGCCTGTTTCCATCGCCGCCACACCCCGATTCATGTCGTTTGCGTCTGTCATCTCGCGCTTCCGTCAACCTCGGCGTCCGCTATCCCGATGTCCTTTATTCTTGTTCCGTTTCCAAAATCCGGCGGGCCTCTTCGTAATCCGCCGCGGTATTCATGTTCCAGAAGAGCCGCCCTGCGCTATCAAATCGTTTCCAGTCCCGCTCGTCAAGAACTTCTGATTTCAACTTTCCTATCGCCGCAGTCACCTTGCGTACACCCTTCTCGAACTGATCCTGGATGGCCGCCCGCGCGTCAGACCGCCAAACGGCGCACAGCGGCTCCGGTCCATACGCGGAGTGCGGAAGGACCACCTGAGCAGCGCTCTTCGCGGCTCGCTCCGTAAGATAATTCATCCAGGACGTGGTTAAAAACGGCATATCGCAGCTCACGATTATGTTCCACTCGCAAGCCGGCTCATTCTCTTTCGCGTGCAGCAGAGCGGTCACGATTCCGCCCAGCGGTCCTTCGCCCGGCCAACGATCCTCCACAATTGCCGCCCCAAACTCAGCATATTTTCCGGGCGCCGCAACGACGGTCACCTTTTCCGTTACTCGTCGTATCAATTCGATCATGCGCGCCAGCATGGGCTTTCCCGCAAACTCCACCAGCGCCTTGTCGCGTCCGAATCGCGTGCTTCCGCCTCCGGCCAGTACAAATCCAGCAATTATAGGCGCGCTCGTACCGCCCACGTCACGAGCCACGAGTCACTCTTCCTCCACCGGGTCGCGTCCCGGCCGCCGAATGCCCAGCTCTCGCAATTTTTCTTGCAAACTCTGCCGGTGCAGCCCGATCGTCGCCGCGGTCCGCGAAACATTCCAGCGATGATCCGCCAACTGCTTGGTAATGTAGGCCACTTCAAATTTCCGCTTGGCCTCGCGAAAATCCTTTTCGCCAAATCCAGTGTCGTTCGCGCCATCGGAATTCCTGTGCGGCGCAGCTTCCCCGCTCGTTACCTCCAGCGGCAAGTCCTCCACGCCGATCTCTTCCCCGCGGCACAGCACGAGACTTCGTTCCAGCGCGTTCTTCAGTTCGCGAACATTACCCGGCCAATCGTATTTTTCGAGAGCCGCCATCGCCTCTCGCGTGAGTCGCCCAATTCGACCGAGGCGAGTTCCGTGCATTTGCAAGAATGCCTCCACCAGTACAGGAATATCCTGCTTGTGCGCCCGCAACGGCGGCAACTCAATCGTCACCACGCGCAGGCGGTAGAACAAATCCTCTCGAAATTTGCCGGCGCGAATATCCGCCGCCAAATTGCGGTGCGTCGCGCTAATTACACGCACGTCCACCGGAATCGGCTGCGTCCCACCCAACCTCTCGATCGTTCGGTTTTCCAAAGCTCGCAAAACCTTCGCTTGCGTCACAGGATTCATGTCGCCAATCTCATCCAAAAACAGCGTCCCGCCCGACGCCAGCTCAAACTTGCCCTTCTTTTGCTGCGCCGCGCCCGTAAACGCGCCACGCTCGTATCCGAACAATTCCGATTCGATCAAAGTCTCCGGCAGCGCCGCGCAATTTACTGCCACATAGGCCTTCCCGGCGCGCGACGACCTGGCGTGAATCTCTTGCGCCATCAAATCCTTTCCCGTGCCGCTTTCGCCGAGAATAAGCACCGTTGAATCCACCGGCGCCACACGATCCGCCATCTCAAAAGCGAGGCGCATTTCGGCGGTGCGCCCGATCATCTGGCCGAACTGCCCCTCCGTTGCCATGCGCCTGCGCAACGAATCATTTTCCTTTTCGAGCGCCGCAAGCTTCAGCAGATTCGCCACGCGCTGACGCAGCTCTTCCAATTCGAAGCCCTTCACCAAGTAATCCGCCGCACCGAGCTGCAAAGCTTCCACGGCGGTCTTCGCCGTGTCCAGCGCGGACACCATCAAAACCGGCAATTCGCTTCCCTGCTCGCGCATCCACCGCAAGAAATCCAATCCGCTCTGCCCCGGCAACACCACGTCCAGAAGCACAAGATCCGGCTGTTCAGTATTCAACGCCAAGCGCGCGGTCTCCGTCGAGTCCGCTTCCGCTACGCGGTATTTCGCTTCCAGCGCCCGCCGCAATCCGTACCGCGCCGCTGGCTCATCATCGACAATCAGTATCGTCTTCATGTTTTTTCCTTACTTCTTCTCTTCTTTCCTCGGCATCGTCACTTCAAATCTTGTTCCTTTGTCGTCCTTCGCTGGGCTCTGCCAATCCAGCCTTCCGCCAAACTCCGCGACACGCCGCGCCACAATGGCCAGGCCGAGCCCGGTGCCTTGTGTCTTCGTCGTAAAAAATGGCTGCAAAAGTTTTTCGCGCGCGCTTTCCGGAACTCCCGGCCCATCGTCTTCCACCGAAAACAAAAATCCATCGCCATTCGCGCGGCCGCTTACCTTCACGTGCCCCCCTCGGGGAGTCGCTTCCAGCGCATTCACCACGAGATTTGACAAAATCTCGCTCACCGCCTCCGCACTTGCCGCCAACTTGGTTCCCTCGGCTCCAACTTCAACATCGAGGGCAAGCCCGCGCCGCTCGGCTTCGTGCCGCAAAACTCCGCTGACTTCTTCTGCCACGGTGCGAGCGTCGCAAGTCGCCGCGAGTACACCACCGCGAATTGCCGGCCTGCTAAATTGCAGCAATTGGTTCAGCTTCGACGACAACCGTCCAATTTCCTCCAGCACCATCTTTGTTTCGCCGCGAATCGAGTCCGGCAACTCCGGATTCTCCATTTGCACCTGCAAAATCGTCTTGATCGACCCCAGCGGGTTTTTCAAATTGTGCGAAATGCTAGCCGCCATCTGCCCCAAGACCGCTAGCCGCTCCCGCTCCGCGAGTTCCCTTTCCAATCGCAGTTTCTCCTCAATCAACCGGCACAAGTCCAGCGCCCCCGGCAACTGCTCGCACAAAAACTCCAGCGCCGCCCGCGTTTCGCCGGAAATCGCCGCTCCGTGCGGCTCGGCGCGCAACACCGCCACTGATCCATGCCTTTGCCGAACTGGGAAATACTGGTCCGCGATCGACGCCGGTGTGCGGTCCATTGCTTCGCCGGGTCTCGAAACGTGAGGCCGCAGTTCAGACTTGCCCGGATTGAGCAGAGTCAACGTCGCCGTGGCAAGTTCGAACTGTTCTCGGACTCGCCGCTCGATGAATTTCACTAATTCTCTGAGGTCCCCTTGCCGCGCTTCCTGCTGTATCTCCGCCATCAGCCGTTGCACAAGGTCCATTTCCGATTGCGCGGCCCGGCGCAAAATTCCTCTCATCAACCGCTGCAGCGGCTCAAAGAACACCACCGGAAGAAACAGCAGAATGGCCGCCGACGCCTCGGGAGGCAGATATGGTTCCATCCACAAGCTCGCGCGGCGCACCAGACTCAAGTACAGCAGCGCCAGAAACGTCGCAAATACCGCATAGATAAGATTCCGCTGCCGCCCTATCTGCAAGAAGTTGAACTTCTGAACTTTGCGAATAAGCGTTGCCAGCGGTGCCAGGGCAAAACAAACCACAATGATGCTATACACCGCTGCGTTTTGTTCGCTGTCCCCTCCCAAGCGATGGCGGAGCATGAAATGGACGGCCAGGATCCACGCTGCCACCCAGGCAAGGTCAAAGCGCAACGAGCGGTGGAATCCCTTTTGTACTCCATCGGGCGCTGCTTTCGCGAATCGCCATTGCCAGCCGGCCGCAATCACCAACGCGACAATCAGCCACGCCTGAAACGGCCATCCCAAACTATTGCTCGGCAGTACAAAATCAAACCCACCGCGCAATCGCAGCGCGGCAAAGAGACTTGGAAACAGCGCCACCGCTGGAACATAGGCCAGCGCCAACCACAATCGCTTTCGCGCGCCTGGGCGGAGCAACTCACGAATCTGCGCATACTCGACGTGCAGATGCACCAGAAGCGAGGGAAGAAACCAAAGGCCAAGGCACACCGCAGTCCAGCAAAAAATGGCGAGCGGCGGCGGAATCGTCGTGTAATACAGCTGGGCATTGAGCGCGAGAAGCGAAGCGCCGAAGAGGAAAACCAGCGCCAGACACAAGAAGAAGAAAATGCGCTCGAAATTTCTCTGCCGCCGGTGACCGAGAATCACCACCATCCAAAAAAACGGCAGCAGTGTCCCCGCCGTTAGTACAATAAGCCGCAGATAGATGGAGTAATGCAAATCACGATCCTGTCACGATTCTATCCTTCAGAACTTAGCACGGCAATCGCCAAGTGTCGTATTTTTCTTGCACCATATAAATGGATGAAAACACAATACTTACTAAAAGCCATGCGCTGGCCAAAAATCTAGTTATGTGTCCGGGAAATGCTTGACATGCAAGCCATTTCTGCTATATTAGCAGTCGACTGTGAGGAGTGCTAATGTCCCTTCCGTGCTCCCAGTCTCAGTTCAAACCGTAAGATCACCTATGGAGGTTCTTCCAAGATGGCAGTGAATCTGACCCCGCTCCACGACCGCGTGATTGTGAAGCGCATTGAAGAGAAAGAAAGCGTCAAGGGAGGCATCATCATCCCTGACTCCGCAAAAGAGAAGCCCATGGAGGGTGAGGTAATCGCCGTCGGCGCTGGCAAGCGCGAAAAAGGCGAACTAATCCCCCTAGACGTCAAAGCAGGCGACCGCGTTCTGTTCGGCAAATACAGCGGCACGGAAATCAAACTCGACGACGAAGAGTTCCTCATTCTTCGCGAAGAAGAGATCCTGGCCAAGCTTAGCGGCGCAGCCAAAGCCGCAAAGAGGTAACTCTGTAGCCGTTGTAGAGGCCGGGCTTCCGCCCGGCGCATTTCAGGTTTTGTAGTGGCCGATCTTTAGACCGGCGCATTTCTCTTTAAAAATTTCGCAGTTCGCAGAAAGAATATCAGGAGGAAATACCAGTATGGCGAAGCAGATTGTAACAGGTGAGAATTCCCGCCAGGCGATTCTACGTGGCGTGAACGTACTCGCCGACGCAGTGAAGATCACCCTCGGCCCCAAGGGCCGCAACGCAGTGATCGAAAAGAAGTTCGGCGCGCCGATCATCACCAAGGACGGCGTGACCGTGGCCAAGGAAATCGAGCTGCCCGATCCGCTCGAGAATATGGGCGCGCAGATGGTTCGTGAAGTCGCTTCGAAGACGTCTGACGTCGCCGGCGATGGCACCACCACCGCTACCGTGCTCGCACAGGCTATCTTTCGCGAGGGCGTAAAGACTGTCGCCGCAGGCGCCAGCCCGACCGCTCTCAAGCGCGGCATCGAAAAGGCTGTCGAAGTGGCCGTCGAAGAGATCAAGAAGCTCCACAAGGACGTCAAGGGCGACATGATCGCCCAGGTTGGCACCATTTCCGCCAACAACGACAAGCAAATCGGCGGCATCATCGCCGAAGCCATGAAGAAGGTCGGCAAGGATGGCGTCATCACCGTCGAGGAATCCAAGACGATGGAGACGACCCTCGAAGTGGTCGAAGGCATGCAGTTTGACCGCGGCTACCTCTCGCCCTACTTCATCACCGACCCCGATCGCATGGAATGCGTGCTCGAGGACGTTCGCATCCTCATCCACGAAAAGAAAATCAGCTCGATGAAGGATCTGCTCCCGTTGCTCGAGCAGACCGCCAAGATGAGCAAGCCCCTGTTGATCATCGCTGAAGACATCGAAGGCGAAGCGCTGGCGACCTTGGTCGTCAACAAACTCCGCGGCACGCTGCAGTGCGCTGCCGTCAAGGCCCCCGGCTTTGGCGACCGCCGCAAAGCGATGCTCGAAGACATCGCCACCCTCACGGGCGGCAAGGCCATCACCGAAGACCTCGGCATCAAGCTCGAAAACGTGAAGCTCGAGGACCTCGGCCGCGCCAAGAAAGTCACCATCGACAAGGACAACTCCACGATCATCGAAGGCGCCGGCAAGTCCGCGGACATCGAAGGCCGTGTGAAGCAGATCCGCTCGCAGGTCGAAAACACCACCAGCGACTATGACAAGGAAAAGCTCCAGGAACGCCTTGCCAAGCTCGTCGGCGGAGTTGCCGTCATTAAAGTCGGCGCGGCCACAGAGACCGAACTCAAGGAAAAGAAGGCGCGTGTCGAAGACGCTATGCATGCCACCCGCGCGGCTGTCGAGGAAGGTATCGTCCCCGGCGGCGGCTCGGCGTTGCTGCGTTGCATCGCGGCCATCGAGAAGCTCAAGCTCCACGATGACGAAGCCGTTGGTGCAGGCATCGTGCGGCGCGCTCTCGAAGAGCCTTCCCGCCAGATCGCTCTCAACGCCGGCCACGAAGGCGCCGTTGTGATCGGCAAGATCCGCGAGTCCAAGGAAGAAAACTTCGGATTCAACGCCGAGACCGGCGAGTACGGCGACATGGTCAAGATGGGCGTTATCGACCCAGCCAAGGTCACCCGTTTGGCGCTGCAAAACGCAGCTTCCATCGCGGGCCTCATGCTCACGACCGAAGCCCTCGTCGCTGAAATCAAGGAAGAAAAGGCTGCAGCTGCTGGTGGCGGAGCCCCCGGCGCAGGCGGCATGGGCGGCATGTACTAAATCCAGGTAGCACAGGCACTCCTGCCTGTGCTCCGGGCTGTCTTTACCAGCAGCCCAAACCTCAATCCAAAGGGCGTCCTCGGCGCAAGCCAGGACGCCCTTCTTGTTTCAGACTTCCCCGCTCTGGTTTTTATTAAATGGCTCGCTCGTCTACGTGTAAAATCTTGCTCTCGAATGTCAGCCCAAGTCCCAACCACTCTGGTGTGCGGCCCCTGGCTGCGGCGCCATCCCGTCGCTTGCTACTTTGCACTGACATTCTTCCTCTCCTGGCTCGGCGCCTTCTTCGTAGCCGCTCCTCATCTTCTCCGCGGCCAGCCACTCCCAAACTTGACCGGCATCTCAATGTTTCCCGCGATGCTCGTAGGTCCCAGCCTCTCTGGCATTCTTCTCACCCGGCTCTACGACGGCCCCGCCGGCCTGCGCAGTCTTTTCTCTCGCATGCGCCGTTTCCGCATTTCCCCGCGCTGGTACGCCGCGCTCCTGATTCCCCCGGTCTTCGTCCTCGGGATTCTTCTTCTGCTCAAGACATTCGTTTCTCCCATTTACTCCCCGAATCGTTTTTGGCTGGGCCTCGCCTTCGGCATTCCCGCCGGTTTTTTCGAGGAAATCGGCTGGACCGGCTTTGCCTTGCCGAAAATGTGGCTCAAGCTCTCGCCTCTGCGGGCAGCGATCTTGCTTGGCCTTCTCTGGGGACTCTGGCACGTTCCGGTGGTCAATTTTCTCGGCACTGCCGTCCCCCACGGTGCCTATTGGCTACACTTCTTTCTGGCCTTCACCGCCGCGATGACCGCCATGCGCGTCCTCATCTCCTGGCTTTACGCGCATACCAAAAGCATCCCCATTGCGCAGCTCATGCACGCTTGTTCAACCGGCTCGCTGGTCGTCTTCAGCCCGCCGGCCGCTACCGCCGCCCAGGAGTCTTTCTGGTATGCCACTTACGCCGCCGCCCTTTGGCTATTGGTTGCTGCTCTAGCTATTTGGCTGCCTGGTTTCCCGGGTATCCCCGCCTACAATCGGCCGGAAGATTCCTGAGCCAACCTCCCGCTTTTAGGTTGTCCGCCTTCCTTGCCTCAGTCCCCCCTCCTCCGCTAAACTCTTCCCGCCTCGCACTGCCGACTCTTTCAGGGGAGAGTCAAACGCCATGAACGGACTTTTGCAGCGGATTCTTCCGCGGGAACAGGGCTTTTTTGACCTTTTCGCCAAACAAGCCGAGAATATCCACGACGGCGCCGAAGCGCTCGTCAAAATGCTCTCGCATTACACCGGCGTGCCCGAGCAGGTCCAGATCATCAAAGCCATCGAGCACGAAGGCGACGAAATCGCCCACAATCTCCTTACTAAGCTGAACCAAACCTTCATCACCCCTTTCGATCGCGAGGACATCCACGAGCTCTGCAGCCAGCTCGACGACGTCATCGATCTAATCGACGCCGCCGCTAGCCGCTTCGTCCTTTACCGCGTCGACTCGATCCGCGAAGGCACCGTCGACCTCGTCAAAGTTCTCGTCTCAGCCACCGCGGAAGTCACCGCCGCCGTGAAAGCCCTGGGCACTCCTGAAAAGGCCCTCAAGCACTGCATCGAGATCAACCGCTACGAGAACGAAAGCGACCGCCTTTGCCGCACCCTCATCGCCCAACTTTTCGACGAAGAAAAAGACTCCGTCCAAATCATCAAGTGGAAAGAAATCTTCGAGGTCATCGAAACCGCCGTAGATAAATGCGAAGATGTCGCCAACGTCATCGAAGGCGTCATCATCAAGAGCGCCTGATTCGCCGATGACCAGCTTCCATCTCCTCGTCGCCGTAATTGTCCTCACGCTGGCCTTCGAGTTTTCCAACGGCTGGCACGATGCCGCCAATTCCATCGCCACCGTCGTCTCCACACGCGTCCTCACGCCGTTCCGCGCTGTCATCTGGGCTTCTTTCTGGAATTTCGTCGCTGCCTTCATTTTTGGGACGGCCGTGGCCGCCACCATCGGCAAAGGCATGATTCACATCGAGCTGATCAATCAACAGGTCCTTCTGTCCGGCCTGCTCGGAGCTATTGCCTGGAACTTGCTCACCCTTACGCTCGGCCTCCCGACCAGCTCCTCCCACGCTCTCATCGGTGGCTACGGCGGCGCCGCTGTCGCGTATGCAGGCTTCAAAGCGTTGATTCTCAGCGGCTGGGTCATGCCGGTGCTTTTTCTCGTACTCTCGCCGGTTATCGGAATGGTTCTCGCGATGATATTGACCGTCCTTACGAGCTGGATCGTCCGCCGCCAGCGTCCTCAGAAAGTGGACCGCTGGTTCCGCCGCTTGCAGTTGTTCTCGGCCGCGCTTTTCAGCCTCGGCCACGGCACGAATGACTCACAAAAAGGCATGGGCCTAATCACCACCGCGCTTGTCGCTGGCGGCCTGCTGAAATCTTTCGCTGTGCCAAATTGGGTGATTATCTGCTGCTGCCTCGCCATGGCCGGCGGAACGATGGCTGGCGGCTGGCGCATCATTAAAACCATGGGCCAGCGCATCACCAAGCTCACCCCATTTGGCGGATTTGCTGCTGAAACTGCTGGCGGACTGACTATCATCGCGAATGCCGTCTTCGGCATCCCCGTCAGCACCACCCACACCATTACCGGCGCAATCGTCGGTGTCGGCGCAACCCGCCGCCTTTCCGCCGTCCGCTGGGGCATAACCCGCCGTATTGTTTGGGCTTGGGTCCTAACCATCCCCGGTGCAGCTCTCATCGGCGCCGCCCTGTTTCATCTCCTTGAGCCCCTCCTCCGCTAGCCTCGTCGGCCTCGTCCCTGAAGCTGCTCCAGCGGTCGCCCCTGCAGACGCCCGATTTAAAAGGGCAGGCATTCCTTCCTACGGCCGCCATTCCCGCCGTCTTACTGAAACGGGCTTGTCTTTCCTACCCACTTTTTGTTACATAGTCTTCGTCTTCAAACGACCGAAAGGCAGGTCCACATGGGCACATTTGCGCGGTTGACAGGCGGGGGCTCACGTGAGCTGGATCTCGAGCTCCTCATCATGCGCCTGGCTTGCTCGCTCCCCTTTATCTACCACGGCAGCGCCATTCTCTTCGGCGCCTTCGGTGGCCCAGGCCCGCACAATTTTGCCGCCTTCATGCATGCCCCTCTCCTGGTCGGCTATCTCGTGGGTTTAGCCCAATTCGCTGGCGGCATCGCGATCTTAACCGGCGCGCTCCTCCGCGTGGGTACCGTTTGCGTGATGATCGTCATGCTCGGCGCCATCTTCATGGTCCACCTTCCCCACGGTTACGACATCGGCCACGGCGGAATGGAGTACGCGCTCACCGAGCTGCTCCTTTCCTTCGGTTTGCTGCTCGCCGGCCCCGGCAAGTATTCGCTCTCCGGCATCCTGCCTGGCCCACTGCAAAAGCTGTAATTTCAGTATTCTGCCCTCCAGTCGAGTAGCTGCCCGGCTTCGCGCGGTAGCAATCAGGTCTGCGCCATGGATCATGACCGCAGCGGCGCGGCTCGCCTGCATTTTTCCCTTGACGTACTATTACTCCTGGTGTATAGTAGTTGCTGGGTACTTCTACGTCCCTTCCGAGTAGCAACACCATCTTGCTGGCGCTTTCGCTCTCTGGAGACTGTCTTTGTGGCCTAAGCTCTTTGTTATCTGCACTTACGAAACAAAGCGTATTTTGTACAATTCTAGTGCAAATTTGGCCAATCAAGTCCTTTAGAATGAACACTTGCGTAAGTCTATAAAAATAATTGACTTTAAGTGCTTTAGAATGAACACTTCCGTGAAAACCGGGGAGGGGGGCGCGCCTGATTCCCAGCAACCTCTTGAAGTCTCGCTAGCCAGCGCGTGACCACGACTTTAATGGCCTCAGTCTCATCAAATTCGCTAAACTAGGTCGGGTAGGACAGACTTTAGTCTGTCTCTTCGGGAGCTTTTAGCTTTGTCCAGGAATTCGATGACTGGCAACCAAGCCCAATTCGCCGCAGTCGAAGAAGCCGTCGAAGAAATCCGACAAGGGCGCATGATCGTCCTGGTGGACGACGAAGACCGCGAAAACGAAGGCGACCTCGCCATGGCCGCCGAGAAAATCACGCCTGAAGCCATTAATTTCATGGCCAAGTTCGGCCGCGGCCTCATCTGCCTCGCGCTCACAGAGCAGCGCTGCGAAGAGCTTCATCTTCCGCTGATGTCTCCCATTAATACGAGCGTCCATGGCACCGCCTTCTGCGAAGCCATCGACGGCCGCCTCGGCGTCACCACCGGCATCAGCGCCTCCGACCGCGCCATCACCATCCTCACCGCCATCGATCCAAAGACCCGTCCACAGGATCTCGCCCGCCCCGGCCACATCTTCCCGCTTCGCGCCCGCAATGGCGGCGTTCTCGTGCGCGCCGGCCAAACCGAAGCCAGCGTCGACCTCTCTCGTATCGCCGGACTCAACGCGAGCGGCGTCATCTGTGAAATCATGAACGAAGACGGCACCATGGCTCGCGTGCCGCAGCTCCACGAATTCTGCAAACAGCACGGCTTGAAAATGCTGACCGTGGCGGACCTCATCCGCTACCGCATGCAGCACGAGCGCTACGTCCGCCGCGTAGCGGAAGCGATTCTTCCCACGCGCTACGGCGACTTCCGCATGATCGCCTACGCCAGCGACGTCGATCATGATCAGCACATCGCCCTGGTGCGCGGCAGCCTTGAAGGTGAAACGCCCGCTCTCGTCCGCGTGCACTCGCACTGCCTCACCGGCGACGTCTTTGGCTCGACTGCCTGCGATTGCAGCGAGCTTGTTTCCCGCTCCCTCGCCGCCATCGCCAAGGAAGACCGCGGCGTCTTCCTCTATCTCCATCACACCGGCCGCGGCTTCAGCGTGGACACGCCCGAGGAAGCCGGCGTGTTACCGCAGATTCATGTTCATAAACGTGGGCAACTCGATCGCGAGCCCGCCCGCCAGCGCATGGTCCAGCACGAAAGCGGCATCGGCGCGCAGATTCTGATCGACCTCGGCCTGAAGGACATCCGCGTCCTAACCAATCACCCGAAAAAAGTGGTCGCCCTCGAAGGCTACGGCATCCGCATCGCCGACCAAGTCCCTCTGCGCATCGAGCAACCCAAGCTCACGCATCAAGTCCTCTAAGGGACGAAAAAAGTGCAACGTGACAACAAAGTTTAGCCAAGGCGACCGCGTGGTCATTTCGCAAGAATTCTTTTGGGCGAAAGGCGCTACCGGAACGATTTCTGGGCCACCTGCGGAGGTGACCGCAATTAGTGGCCCATGGGCGACTGGTCTGACTCGGACGGAACGTAGTGCTCTGGGCGAGGCAACTGTTTACTGGGTTTGGTTTGACGAACCACAATTGGATGCTGATGGTGACGGCCCGTATCGAGGAGGAAGCATCTGGGAAAGTGCCTTGACCTTAGTACCGCGAGTCTCGAACTGATGTTTCTAAAGGTTCGGATGACTTGTAGGTTGCTCCGTTGCGGAGCCGGGGTGGGGACTTGTGGTTTTTGAAGGAGATGGCTTGCCGACTGTGAGATATTTGCGCATCTTCTCGAGCCGCTTCGGACCGATGCCGCGAATGGCGCGCAAATCGTCCACGCTCTTGAACGGCCCGTACGACTTGCGCATCTGCAAAATCTTCTCCGCCGTCACCGGACCAATCCCCGGCACCAACTGCAGCTCATCCGATGTAGCGGTGTTCAGGTTGATCGGCGCCGCCGGCGGTTTCTTTTTGGCAGATAGGCAGGCAGCGAACACACAAAATGCGCAGAAAGCGAAACAGATTCGCGCAACAGGTCGCCGCGCCATATCAATACAATAATGCATCGACTATAAATAGGAAGCAATAGCAATCAGAATTTGTCAGGAAGTCAGTCTGCGGCTGCCGCATTAACCAAGAGTCACGATAACTGACGTGAGCGTGTAGACTTCTGTATACCCGCAGTGCATCAAACTTCGGATTGGCGAGGTGACCACACGTGGAGAAAACCTATTTGCTTTCGCGGACTGTGCTTGGTGTTGCGATCTTGGCTTGCTCCGCAAATGCCCTCTTTGCCGAGCCGTGTAAGGAGATGGTTTACCGCCATGAGAACCAGATTGACCCCAAGCCTATTGAATTGCGGCAGGTTCAGGGAACAGCCCTGGATCCAAATAGAACTGTGATGCCACAACTGTGTGTCGGCATCTTCACAGAGCCAGAACACAAACTCCTGCGTTATGCCCAGACGGACGACGACGGAGTTTTTGCCGAGGACATTCATGGCTTGCCGAATGGTGAATACCGCCTGGTGGTAGAAGCCACTGGATTCTGCCCGGCCAATGTAATAATAAGAATTAAGTCGCACTCTCGCAAAAAGAAGCTGCTCGTTATGCACATGAACCCGCGCGGTCTCGATACTTGCAGTTTTGTCGAACCGGTCAAATAGTAAGAATTATTCAGGTTCCATCTAAATTCCCGCGAGTCGGCGAATGGACAGCTGGGCCGGGATTGAGAATCGGGACGGCTAGCCGAGGCGTTTGCCCTGGGCGTCGAAGACTTCGAGGTCGCCGAAGAGCGCGGCTTGCGATTCGATTTGCGCGCGGTCGCCAACGATGACGATTTGCATGTTTGCGGAGTCGAGATATTTGCGCGCGGTGTCGAGCAAATCGGTCGGCGTGAGCGCACGGACTTTAGCACGATACGTTTCGAGATAGTCTTCCGGCAGTTCGTTCAGCGCGACCACGGAGATTTGCGACAGCAATCCGTTTTGCGTCGCGAGCCCCATGGAAAACACGCCGCTCAAATAATTCTGCGCGTCGGCCAGCTCATTTTCTGGAACCGGCACGGACCGCAGCTTGTCCATTTCGTAGAATATTTCCGTGAGCGATGCAGCTACGACGTCATTTCGCACCGCGGCGGAAACCGAAAAGTATCCGTGCTGCCGCAACGCATTGACCCCGCTGCGCGGACTGTACGTGTATCCCTTATCCTCGCGAATGTTCATGACCAGCCGCGAGTTGAACGCTCCGCCGTACAAACTATTCGTCAGGCCCAGCTTCACCCAGTCTGGATGCTTCCGCGTGATCGCGTGGCACCCCGCGAGAACTTGCGTCTGGACCGCGCCGGGCAAATGCACCAGATACACTCGCCGGCCGCGCGGATTTGCTGGAGCAGCGCAGGGCATCGTTTCCGGCTTCTTCCCTTGCCACGCTCCGAAGACTCTTTCGACGCTTTTCAGCATCGTGTCCGGCTGAAAATCGCCGACGAGCAACAGCAAACCGTTCTCTGGCGTGTAGAACTCGCGGTACACCGCGATCAAATCGTCGCGCTTGTACGCCGCAACCTGCTCTTCACTCGGCGAAACCTGCGCGTAAGGGTGAGCACCGAACAAAACTTTGCGCAACCGCTCGCCCGCAAGGAATCCCGGCTGGGTGCGCTCGAGTTTGACCTCTTCGAGTTTTTGCCGCCGCTCGCGCTCAAACTCGGCTTCGGGAAACGCCGCCTCTCGCGCCAGTTCATCGACCATTCCGAGAAGCGGCTCGGCAAACTCGGAAAGCCCGGCAAACGAAATCGCGCTGGTGTCCGAACCGGCGCTCGAAGCCAAGTCCGCGCCGATTCGCCGCAGATCTTCCTCGATCTGCCTGCTGGCGCGCTTGGTCGTGCCCGTTCGCACCACGGTAGCTGCCATTTCCGCGAGCCCGGTTCCGCGATCGATGGCTGCGGCGTTGCCGGAACGGAAAAACAGTTCGCCCTGAAATTTCGGAATCGTATGCGATTCCACGAGAATGACTTCCAATCCGTTCGACAGCCGCGCTCGCTTCCGGTTCGGCCAAGTCACTTGCCGTTCGGCGGACAGCGCCGGCACTGCGTTATTTACTTCGATCGCGCGTGTCGCCATTACGCCGCCTCCTTCACGCCGACCGCTGCGGGGAGCCGGAACACGATGGCGCGCTTTTCAGTTCGCAAATATTTTTTTGCTGCCGCCTGAATCTCTTCGCGTTTCACGGAGAGAAAGCCATCGAGCACGGTATTCACCAGTTGCGGTTCGCCATCAAACAGGGTGAAGCACGCGAGCAGATGCATCAAGCCATAGCGGGGCATGCCGCCGTGTCCGCCCTCGAGGAGCGAGAAATAATCCGATTGCCATTTCACTTTCAGTTGCGCGAGTTCGTCTTCGCTGATGCCTTTCTCCTGAATTTCCCGGATCACCTCGTCAAAAGCCGCGAGCGCCTGTTCGCTGGAATACTCCGGCTTGTGCAAAATGCGCGTCACCATCTGCGTCGGCCCGTTGTATCCGAAAATATCCTCGATTCCTCCGTCGAGCTCCACGGCCACTTGTTTTTCGAGCACAAGTTCGCGATAAAGTTTCCCCGCGCGCCCGCCGTGCAGCGCCTGATCGAGCAGCGCCATAGCGCACCAATCGGCGGTGCGTCGCTTGGGCACAACGTATCCGATGGCCATCGCGGGCAGCGTTCCGAATTTTTCCTCCACCTCGCCTCGGCGCTCCTCGCGCTGCTCCGGCTCGGTGGGATCAGCAAACGGCGGAGTTGCACCGGCAGGAATATCAGCAAACAGTTTTTTCGCCAGAGCAAATCCTTCTTCCGGCTTCACATCGCCGAGCATCAGCAACACGGCGTTATTCGGAACGTAGTAAGTCTTAAAGAAAGCCTGTACGTCGGCGAGGTCGGCCGAATCCAGGTCCGCAAAATCGCCGTAGAAGTTGTGCGAATTCGCCCAGTTCCGGAACGCCACCGGCGGCAAGTCCAGCCAGGGAAAACCACCGTACGGCTGGTTCAGGACATTTACGCGAACTTCTTCCTTCACGACATCGCGCTGGTTCCGCAAATTTTCGTCATCGACTTTCAACGCCCGCATGCGGTCCGCTTCGAGCCACAGCACTCTTTCGAGCGCGTTCGACGGCACGGCTTCGTAATAATTCGTCACGTCATAGTGCGTCGAGCCGTTGAGCACGCCGCCGCTCGAATTGATGAGCTTGATGTGCTGCATTTTCGGCGCGTTCGCCGAGCCTTGAAACATCATGTGCTCGAAAAGATGCGCGAAACCGCTGCGTCCGCGCGGCTCGAGGCGGAATCCGATCTTGTAGTACACGCCCACGGTCACCACCGGCGCGGTCGTGTCCGGCGCGATGACGACTTTCAATCCATTCGCCAGCGTCGTGCTCTCCATCGCAATCTGCAGTCGCTTCACGCGCTTCCCCCTGTCACTTTCGCTTTTGGCTTTTTATTTACGACAACTTTATCGAGCTCCGCCCGCATGCCTGCGGAATCCTGCGCCAGAACCAGCGCCGCAAGCCGGTTCACCGCCTGATAAGCTTGCGCGAACTCTGGCTGCAGATCTTTCATCGCCCCCAGGTGCGCGCTCACCACCGTATAATCCCCTCGAGAGAGCGGCCCGGTCCACGCGGCGCGCGGCCCCAACCGTTCAAAGTTTTCGAGGACCTGCCGCGTCAGCGGCAGCAGCGCGCGCACCGCTTCCCGGCGCTTCATGCCAGACGCCGTCATCAGCCGCGTAGCCGCTTCCATCAGGGCAAGAACATTCCCCGCCGCCAGCGCTCCTGCCGCGTGATAGAGCGGCTTTTTCGAGCCTTCGATGTGCGCGGGAATTGCGCCGAGTGCGCGCGCCATCTGTCTGGCGATGCGCACAGCGGCGATATCGCCTTCGATCGCAAAGACTCTTCCCTCAAGGGGGGGCACGCCGACTCCGCTGAAGCTCTGCAGCGGATGCATCGAGCCGACAACCGCCCCGCATTTTCTCACAGGAGCGAGGACTTCCGAGCTCAGCGCCCCGCTCGTATGCAGAACGACTTTGCCGCGTAACTCCTCCGCACCGATGCGCGCCAATTCTTCCGCAACTGCCGCGACGCCGCGGTCCGGCGTTGTAATCAGGATGACCTGGGTAGCGAGCACTTGCCGCGTAAGGAATGCGTGCGCGTGTCCTGCACCGATGGAGCGCACTGCTTTGCGCGCGCTTGGTTCGCTTCGCGTCACGACTGCGCCGATCTTCCATCCCGACTCGCGGAGGCGCCGTCCGAGTGCGCGGCCAACGCGTCCTGCACCGATGATCGCAAGTCTCCCTGGCATTACATGCTAGGATAACCCGAGGCCGTCACTCGACACCAATTTTGATGCACACTTTTGGACTTGTTTTTTTCTCTCTCGTTGCTGCCTTCTGGGTTCTCCACGGTCTCCGCGTCGCGTATGGCGCCACGAAGCTGCCCTGGCTTAAGAATTTTGGGCCTGCACAAGACGAAGCTTGCCCCGGCATTTCGCTCATTTTTGCCGCGCGAGATGAAGAAGAAAAACTTCCTGCGGCGCTCGCGACCCTGGCCGAACTCGACTATCCAGCGCTGCAAATCATTGCCGTCGACGACCGCTCGCAAGACGCCACCGGGCGCATTCTCGACGAATTTGCCGCGGCGCATAGTCGGTTTCGTGTCGTACACATTTCGGAACTTCCGGGCGGCTGGCTCGGCAAACCACACGCGCTGCAAAAGGCCTACGAATCATCCAATGGTGAATGGCTTTTGTTTACCGACGCCGATGTGCGATTTAAGCCGGACGCTTTGCGTCGAGCCGTCACGCTGGCGAAACAACGCAATCTCGAGCACCTCACGCTCTTTGGCGACGTCGAAATGCACGGCTTCTGGGAGAAAATGCTGATCACTTTTTTTGGTCTCGCGTTTCATCTCGCTACCGAACCGCATCGCGTTGGCAATTCGCGCTCACGCGTTTACGTGGGCGTTGGAGCGTTTCAATTGCTGAAGCGCTCCGCCTACGAGGCCAGCGGCACGCATCGCCGCCTGGCGATGGAAGTCGTGGACGACATGAAGCTGGGCAAGATGCTGAAGCAAGCCGGATTTCGTTCCGGAGTTGGCATCGCGCAGGACGCGGTCGTTGTTCGCTGGCACGCTGGTCTCGGAAACCTTATCCGGGGTGTCACGAAGAATTTTTTCGCAGCCGCGGGCTACAATTTGGTGTTTGTGGCTGTTTCCATTGCGGGCCTGCTGCTCTTGAATATTGCGCCGCTTCTCGGGCTTTTCTTCGGCCACGGATGGATTCGCATCCTTGCTGCAATTTCCGTGGCCGTGGCGCTCGGCTTCCAGTGCGGGGTGGACGTGGTGATGCGCGTCTCGCCGCTCTACGCTTTGACTTTTCCGCTTGGCTCTGTGCTTTTTTCTTACATGCTCCTGCGGTCGACGGCCGTCACGCTCTGGCAAGGGGGCATCACGTGGCGCGGCACTTTTTATCCTCTGGACGAATTGAAACGCGGTGTGGTTTAGCGGTGCTCCTTCACGGCAATGTCTAATCGCCGGGTTCGGCCGCGGGCGCCGGCTCGATCGAGAACAAGCCGGCTACGTCTTTTTGCTTTAAGGAGCGAATGCGGTCGCGCAATTGGGCGGCGCGCTCGAATTCAAATTTTTTCGCTGCTTCGCGCATTTGCGTTTCCAGTTGTTGCAGCATCTCGGCGAGCTGCTGTTCGTTCTTGATCTTCGCTGTTGCGGCATCCAGCTCGGTGTCGTCGGTTGGGATCGTCACGTAATCGGCTTCGACGATGCGCGCCAAATCCATGTCCACGGATTTAATGATGGACATCGGCGTGATGTTGTTCTCCTTGTTGTACTCAAGCTGCTTCGTGCGGCGGCGGTTTGTTTCGTCAATCGCCTGATTCATTGAGCCGGTGCGGCGATCGGCGTACAAAATCGCGCGGCCTTCGATATGTCGCGCGCATCGGCCCATGGTTTGAATCAGCGCCGTCGCGCTTCGAAGATAGCCTTCCTTGTCCGCATCGAGGATGGCCACCATCGAAACTTCCGGCAGATCCAATCCTTCGCGCAACAAGTTGATGCCGATCAGAACGTCGAATTCGCCACGGCGTAAATCGCGAAGGATTTTAATGCGGTCGAGGGTCTCGATCTCGGAATGCAGATAGCGACAACGCACGCCGACTTCCGTAAAATATTCGGACAAATCTTCCGCCATCCGCTTTGTTAGAGTAGTCACCAAAACGCGTTCGCTCTTCTCTGCACGGATGCGAATTTCCTCGAGCAGATCGTCCACTTGGCCCTTCACCGGGCGAATTTCGACTTGCGGATCAACCAGGCCCGTGGGACGAATTACCTGCTCGACCACGACTCCCCCCGATTTCGTCAGCTCGTAGGGTCCCGGCGTCGCAGAAACGTAAATCACTTGATTCATGCGGTGTTCGAACTCTTCGAACGTCAGCGGCCGGTTATCTAGCGCCGAAGGCATGCGAAATCCGTAATCGACGAGCGTCTGCTTGCGTGCACGGTCTCCATTGAACATGCCGCGCACCTGGCCAACCGTTTGGTGCGATTCATCGATGAACATCAGAAAATCCTGCGGCACATAATCGAGCAGCGTTGGCGGAGCTTCGCCCGGCAAACGCCCGCTCAGGTGGCGCGAATAATTCTCGACGCCGTGGCAGTAACCGATAGTGCGCATCATCTCAATGTCGAACATGGTGCGCTGGACGACGCGCTGCGCTTCGACAAACTTTCCCTGTTTCTCCAATTCTTTTTTCCACCACCAGAGTTCTTCCTGAATCGTGACGATGGCGCGGTCTCTTTGCTCCTGGGGCATGACGTAATGATTTTTCGGATAGATGGGCACGCGCATCAGATCGTCCGCTCCGGCGCGCACCTCGCCGGTGAGCGGATCGATTTGCCGCAACTTGTCGATGGTCTCGCCCCACATTTCGATGCGGTAGGCGTAATCGTCGTACGTCGGATAGATTTCGATCATGTCTCCGCGCACGCGAAACGTCCCGCGGCGCAAGTCTTCTCCGCGTTCGAATTGAATGTCCACGAGCCGCCGAAGCAGCGCTTCGCGCGAAGTGTGCTGGCCTTTTTCCAGCATCACCAGCATGCCGTAATAAGCTTCCGGCGAGCCCAAACCATAAATGCAGGAGACGGAGGCGACGATGATGACGTCGCGGCGCTCAAAGAGAGAGCGCGTCGCGCTCATGCGCAGTTTGTCCAGTTCGTCGTTGATGGTCGCTTCCTTGTCGATGTAAATATCTGCCGAGGGAACGTAAGCTTCCGGCTGATAAAAATCGTAGTAGCTGACGAAATATTCGACAGCGTTTTCCGGGAAAAAAGATTTGAACTCGTGATAAAGCTGCGCGGCCAGGGTTTTGTTATGCGCGAGGACCAGCGCGGGCCGATTAAAAGCCTCGATCAGCTTGGCCACGGTGAATGTTTTGCCAGAGCCGGTAACGCCAAGAAGCACCTGATGCTTCTCTCCACTTTCGATGCCGCGAGAGAGCTGTTCGATCGCCGCGGGCTGGTCACCCCGAGGCTGATAGTTGCTGCGCAGCTTGAAGTTCATGGAAGGGCTCTCCCGGCGCGAATTCCGGCCACTGCCGAAACCTTCATTATACTCCTCGATGCAAATGCGCGCGGCTGTCGCGACTGCGCGAGGGGCTCAGGGATGATTGGCGGACTCGTCCGCAAGCAGCAGAACTCGCGCATGGCTTTCCGCGTCGATGGCGTAGTGAACTCGGTTCGAACCATCCGCCGTAGCAACGGTCAGATTCATCGACTGATTCGCATCTTCCGTCGCCCGCACGACCAGTCCCGTCTTCAGAGAAAAGTAGCTGATAATCTGGTTTTTGCCTTGAGCGGTCCCCATGTTGCGCAGATCGTGCAGCTTGTAATCCTGGGGCGTGGCGTCCTTGGGAGACGATTTTTGCTTCAGGATCGCGGTTGTAAGAATCACGGCGCAGGTTTCCTGCTGTTGCTGGCCTGCGGCGGGGACGCCCTGCGGCGTACGTTGCATGGCTGCGCAGGGCGCATCATTAACGTATTCCGATTCTTTTTCCCAGGAAAGTCCCGCCAGCAACGAATTAGGTATCGGTTCGTCGCTCTTCCACTTCTCTCCCGGTTTCACGCCTTTCTCCGGGAAAGCTGCTGCGCCGCCAAAGCGCGCCACCCATTCTTGCCACGCGGCTCGCTCGTCGGCGGAGAGTTTATCGAGCCCTTGCACATCGGTAACTTGGCCATCGCTATGAAGCGTGAGTTCGACGGTCTTGTCGCGCATGCCGGATTTCCCCGCGCCGTTCGAGTCCGGCGTAGGGTTCGCCGGAGCGATGGCATTCGGAGCGATAGCATCCGCCGCGACGATTCGTGTGCGCAGCCGCGCCAACGTCTCGCCAGCTTCCTTGCGCAAATCCTCGACCTCGACCTGCAAGAGAATATTTGCATTCATTTGGCCGCCGGTAGGCGCCATGGGCGCGGCGACCGTGCTTTCCGTGTTCGTATTGGTCGTTGCACGGTAGCCAATCTGGTAACGGATGATTTGCCCGACGTGGAGTTTGGGGGAAAGGATAACGAGGTCAGCGGCGCCCCGTGCTTCGCACCGAACGACCGTCAATATTAGGCAGAACCTGAGGAATCGCAAACATTCATTCATGGCAGGCGCTCCTGCCGCGCATCATTTTCCCGGCGTTTTGAAATGCTTGTCGAAGAAGTCGCTAGACGCGTGGTATGCCGCGAGCCAGGTCCGATGCATGAGGAAATCATGAATCTCATCGGGAAAAACCAATTGTTCGAAGGAGACGCCCTGCTTGCGCAGCGCCTCGGCAAGATCCACCGTTTCCGCAAACGGAACGTTGCGGTCGTCGTCGCCTTGAATCAAGAGAACCGGCGAACGCCAGGTGCTGATGGAAGAAAGCGGCGACGATTCCCACGCCAGTCTCGCGAAATCGGTCCGTTCACCCGGCTTGTAAGACGAAGCGAACGTGGGAATTTCCGTATTCCAATCGTGGACACCGTGCATGTCAACGCCCGCGGCGAACAGATCGGAAGCGCGAGCGAGACCAAGCGCCGTAAGGTAGCCGCCGTAACTGCCGCCCCACAAGCCGATGCGGGCAGGGTCAACGTCCGCGCGAGAACGCAAATAAAGTCCCGCGCCTTCGACGTCGTTGAACTCACTCGCACCCGCGGCGCCGTAATTGAGAGCCTCGCGAAAATTGAGACCATAGCCGATGCCGCTACGATAATTCACCGCCAGAACAATGTAGCCGCGGCTCGCCAAATATTGATTCATAGCGTAAGCATTGCTGTAGTAGAGCATGTAATGCCAGCCGAGAAGCATCTGGCGGCGCGATCCTCCGTGGAAAAAGACTAGCGCGGGATGACGAGCGCCATCGCCGGCATCGCGCGGCAGAAAAAGCTGGCCGTGAATCTGCATTCCATCAGCGGCGGAGAGAATCACTTGCTGTGGCGTGACCATGGCGTTCGCGGGAAAATCCGCCGGGAGCGATTGAGGAGCGAGATCGCGGATTTCACCCTTGCCGGCGACAAGCGCCGGACGCAAAGTGGTGCGGGCGTCGGAACGCAAAATCAAAATCGTTTTGTCGTCGCTGGCCAGCACGGGCGAGGTCTCAATTCCAGTGCCACTAGTCATTGCCTCAGGATGATCGCCCGTAGGCGAAACCTTCCAAACGTGGCGCCGGTCAATGTCGTCCTGATTCGAGGAGTAGACAATTTCCCGTCCGTCCTTGCTGGCTGCGACATATTCGACTTCAAAATTTCCCGGAGTGAGCAGCTTCGCGGCACCGCCGCTTACCGGAGCGGACCACAGATGAAGCCATCCGCCGCGCTCCCACGGAAAAACAATTCGGTCGCCGGCTGTCCAGAGCAACTGATTCTCCGCGACCATTTCGTGGAAAACGCTGCCACTGCCTGGATCAGCGTGCCAAATTTCCTGCCCTTTGCCGGTCGAAACGTCAGCGATTCGAATGGACCACGGCTGGCCCTCGCGCCGGGGACTAAAGGGAAGATGGCCTTTCGCGACAGCGATGCGAAGAAATGCAATCCTGCGGCTGTCCGGAGACCATGCCGCCTCGCTGTCCGCGTCCACGCTCGGATCGAGATAGAGCAAAGATTTTGCGGCGACGTCGTAGACACCGATGAAGCCGTGGTCGTTTCGCCTGCTCGCAAACGCCAGCTTCGAGCCGTCGGGCGACCACCGCAACTCGCTTTCATTACCATTCGCGTGAATCAATTGTTCCGGCTTGTCGCTGCCGTCCAATTTCGCGAGCCAGATTTGCCCCTTGAAAATGAAAGCAACGCTGTCGCCTTTTGGCGAGACTGACGCCGAGCGGCCCTCGCCGAGTTTTTTCGGCGCGCCGCCGTTCAGCGCAACAGCCCAAATATCCTGCTCGACGCCCTGCGTCGAACTATTCGGATTGGGATACGAGGCGTTGGGAAATTCGAGATCGCCGCCGTGCGTGTAGACAATCGTTTCGGCATCGGGCGCCCAGCTGATTTCGCCAAGGTCCTGGCCATCGTCGTCCTTGTATGAGGTGATTTGCCGCGACTTGTAGGTTCCGTCTGCGGCGGGCTCCGCGACCCAAATATTGCGCGCACCCTGAGCGTTGAAAACCCACGCGACTCGGCCCTTGGCGGGCGCGGCAGTCAACTCCGTCGGAAACGGCGCGCTCAGAAACTGTTCGAGCGTCGGCGATTTCTGCGCTTTCGCCGGCGGGCAAATCATCAGTGCTGCAAGGATCACTAGCGGTACGTAGCGTCTCATCAACAGCCTCCAGGGGTCGTAGAATTTTGGCGCCGAACTCGTTTTGCTCAAATCTCTCTCAAATTTCAATCCGCCGGCTGGCGAGCAGCCGTTTTTTCAACCGAAACGCGCGGTCCATCCAGCGGCCCAAATACTTTCAACACGCGGCCAGTTTCGCTGGCTCCCATGATTCTGCCGCGCCGTTTCCCGGCGTTCAACGTCTCGATGGTCAGATCCGCGTCGCGCGAGAAACTCACCGTGCCTTGTAGCGAAGTCTGCTCCCGGCCAGATTCCAGCGTCAGATTATCTACTGTGACCACGCGGTTGCGCATCGTAAACGTCCCATCGCCGATTGTCCACCGCGATGTGCCGGTGTGGAGCGCGCCGTCGGCCACGCTGGCGCTCACGTCCCACCCGTGAAATTCCACGTTCCTGAGCTGCACTTCGCCGCCGCCCGCCAGCTTACGCAGCAGTTCTTCGCGTCCAACGCCGTCCGTCACAAGATGCACCGTGCCCGAAGCCAAGCCCGCCAAGCGTTCCGCAAATTGCCCGGGCGCGGGGAGCTCCGCCAGATTCACGCGATCAAGCTTCGCCGTCACCTCGTATTTCGGGAGTGGAGCAAATACTGCATTCAGTTGCGCCTGCACCGTGCCGCCTGCCCACTGCGCATCGGCATTTCGTACCTCGAGCTGCAGATCACGCAGACTTCCCGCCGCGTGCACATTCGCGAGCTTCAGCTTTTCGATCGTCAATTCCCCGATGGTCAAATCGCCCGCGGCGTTCATCCGGCGGACCAGATCGCTGGCGGCCGGGCTTGGCGATGATCCGCCAAGAAGCGACGACAGCAGCCGTTGCAACCAGTTTGGCCGCGCCCGGGGACCGACCCAGCGGTCGAGATCGGCAGCGCTCATACGATCCGTGGTTAAGCTGAAATTCCATCGAGGGCCGTCTTCTCCAGCAATGATGTTTTTCTCCGAAATGGAGCCCGACCAGGCGCCGCCGAAACCATTCACTTTCGTTACGTCGGCGGAGCGCAGCCCGTCCTTCCAATTGAATGTGCTTTCTTGGATAGCGAGAGGCTGGTTGAGCCCGGCAACCGCAAGTTTCGCCCTGCTAAGAATTATTCTGCCGTTCCAACGGCCGCTTTGACTCTTCTGCCAATCCCACTGTGTCACCGCGAGCGCATCTCCAGTGAGTTCCCATCCGTGATTCAACGGCCGACCGAACGCCGCCGCGGCCTTCAGCACTTCTTCGACTTTTTGTACGTTCCCTTCGATGCTCACGCTGCCAGACTCGCTGCTCAGATCCTCGGTGTAGGTGATGTCCGCGGCATTTTCCATCAGCGTGGCCATCCGCCGCTTCTTGGGCGCGAGGACGTCGCGGGCCGCGCCGCCAAGAGCAATGCGCACTGGCTCAGATACAAGCAGGTTTCGCTCGCGTTGCACGCGCACCGGACCAATCCGCACGGGAACCCTCAAGCCCGGCACATGCACGACACCGCCATTGCTGGAGAAAGTGGCCCGTTCAAGCTTCACCGGCCAGCCCCGCAACGTCATCGCGCCGGTGAAGAACTGTTCCGCCGAAACTCCATCATCTACACCTGGGAGAAACGCCCTATACCATGCGAGCAAGTCCGCCGCCTGAATCCCCGCGGAATCCATCTGCAACTCGAAGCTCGGCGCAGGCCCGGTCATATAGTATGCCGCTCCGCGCAAATTCGAACGCGGCCCTTCGATCGTCACTGCTTCCGCGTGCACGCTCCCGGCAGCCACGTTCCAGCGGCCTTTGACGGCCATTCTTAACCGCGGATTATCGCTTCGCTCGATGAGATCCCAGCGATGGATTTGCGCCGCGCGGGCTTCGACAGAGAAAGTCCATTCTCCCGGCGGTGCTTCCGTGCTTGAGTCGGCGTCCTCGTCCAATGCGCCGCTCTTGAGCGAGCCGTCCAGAGTAAACACTCCGCGCATGCCATAATCGCTTCCGCGCAGCAGCCGGAACAAATCCGCGAGAGAAACCTGTTCCCAGTGCACGGTAATTTGTGCGGGTTGCAACCGCGCCGAAGTCCCTGCCACGTCTCCGCGCACCAGCACCGTTCCCGCCGATTGCAACTCTACGCCGCTGCGCCAAGGTTGCGCCTCAAGGCGCAATTGCCAGCGGCCTGGCGAAACCTGATCGACGCTTCCCGAGACTTCCGTCAGCGCAAACGGAAGCTTTTCGTCCACATTCTTGAAATTGACGCGTCCTGCGTCGAACTCGATTTTCAGCAAGCGGTTGACCGGCGCGAGCGCCGCCGGCGGCCCATAGAGACGCGCGGTTGCTTCCGCTGAGGCTTTCGACGGCGGCAGCCACTGCTCCAAATTCCATTTTCCCTGGCTATTGCGCACCAGTATTAAACTAGGGCGGCCGAGCCATAGAGTGCCGAACTCAAAATGCCCGAGGAGCAGCCCGGTCCATCGCAGTCCGGCGGACAAGTTGTCCGCGCGCAAAAAATATTCGTCTCCGAATGCCGGGTCTTCGCCAACCGTCACTTGCTCCGCATCCAATTGGGGAGCAGGCAGGAGTTGCACTGAAAAACGTCCTACCTGGACCGGCCGCCCGAATGCCCTTTCCAATTGTGTGGTCAAGTACGCGTGCAGGCGGCGCGTGCGAACCAGCAGCGACACGCCAATCTGCAGCGCCACAAGCAGCGCCACAATCGTTAGCGCCAGCTTCCACCACTTGTGGGGAATCTTCATGTTGTCCGGAAGTGTCGCAGACTAACCTGCAAATGAAAAGCTGCTGTACGAACAGATTCGCGCTGCTCTTGCTTCGTTCCAGAGGCGACTTTACCAAGACGCGAGCAAAAAAAATGCAAATTTCAGTGCACTGTGCGCAGCATCCGGGTCCAGCGTGTGCGCGCTGGCAGGTGAGCAAGCGTTTCGAATACGCCTTCCAGCCGCTCCAAAAAAGTGCTTTGCGTGTAGTCGCTGCTTGTCGCGTCCACCGACCAATAAATCAGGAACGGACGCCCCATAATCGCGCTGCGATCGACGAACCCCCAATAGCGGCTGTCCGAGCTGCGGTCCCGGTTGTCGCCCATCGCAAATATCTTGCCGGGCGGCACGACCAGTTCGTCGCCTTGCACATAGTCACGAAGCGTGTCCCGCCATCCGGATTCCGGCACCACTTGCGGAGAAATCATCTGGTCCCTCGCCGGCGGGAAAGCGTAGTTGAAGTTATCGTAGGGGGCGGTGGGGTCGTGGACGACATAGGGCTCGTTCAGCGGCTTTCCGTTGACGTACATCTGCTGGTCGATGAGCTTAAGGCGGTCGCCTGGCAAGCCGATCACCCGTTTCACAAAATGCTGATGGTCGGCGTAAGGATATTTGAAAACGATAATGTCTCCGCGCTCCACAGGACGGTACGGAAGCCATTTCTCATACCATGCCCCCGTGCCGCCAAAGATGAATTTGTTGACGAGCAGGTGGTCGCCGATGAGCAGCGTCCCTTCCATGGAAGCGGAAGGAATTTTAAACGCCTGCACGATAAAACTGGTCCCGAACAGGGCCAGAAGCACGGTCACCAGTAGCGATTCCAGGTATTCGGAAATTGTCGTCTGATCGTCGTAATGCTCGTCTTTTTTCGGCTTGGCCGGCGCTACCGGTTCTTCTGTCTTCAGCGCAGTCTCTTCTGCCATTCGCTCTCAGCCTTTCCGATCCACCCGCGCGTCACCTTCGTCCCAGAATCTCCATCGCGCTTTGCGCCGCCCGTTGCTCGGCTTCTTTTTTTGTGCTGCCTTCGCCCCTGGCCATGCGTTCGCCGCTGATCCAAACCTCGATCTGGAACAATTTCTGGTGATCCGGCCCGCTCTCGCCGGACAGCCGGTATTCGGCGGGCGGCTCTCCGCGGCCTTGCAAGAATTCCTGCAGCGCGGACTTGCGGTCCGAGTCCCCGATTCGCTCGCCGCCCTCCTCGAGTGCCTGCTCGAAAAGCAGCCTCATGAGCATCTCTCGCGTGGCGTCCAGCCCCGCGTCCAGGTAAACAGCGGCGACGACTGCTTCGAAGGCGTCCGCCAGAAGCGTGGGCTTTTCCCGGCCGCCCGTCTTCTCTTCCCCGCGCCCCAACCGCAGATGCTCGCCAAGTTTTATTCGCCGCGCGGCATCTTCGAGAGAGTGCGCGTTGACGAGCCGGGCACGGCTCTTGGAGAGCTGGCCTTCTCTCCATTCAGGAAAAGTTTTCACTAAGTATTCCCTGGCCAATAGCTCGAGAACGGCGTCCCCCAGGAACTCCAGCCGCTCGTTGTCCTGAATGGCTGCCGCTTCCGCCGATCCCTCCCCGTGTTCTGCGCGCAACTCCGGCACCGCCGAGCTGTGCGTCAACGCGCGCTCCAGAAGTTCCGGTCTCTTGAAGCGATAGCCGAGACGCTCCTCAAGTTGCGCTGCGTAACCTCGAGTCATTTCCTTTGGCATTGCGCGCCGGGCAGCCGGCTGAGTTTATTTGGGTGCGCTCAACTGTGTGGCGCCCAGCTTCTTCGCCTCTTCGGCGCCGTTCTTGCACGTGGGCTGCAAGCCGCCGGGTACCGTGGCACACTTGTTGAATGCCGCTACTGCGGCGTCAAAATGCGAAGTTTTTTCCTCCGCAATCGCTAGAACATAAAAGTTCACCGGATCGATTTCGGGGTTCGGATCGACCTTCGCGGATTCTTCAAATTCCGGTATCGCTTCATCAAACTTGCCACGCCGGAAATAGACCAGCCCCAGACCACTGTGGGCCATGGCCAGCGTCTGGTTCTTGGCCAGGGCGAATTGTGCGTCGCTCAGCGCATCCGGCTTGGGGATCGTGGGAGTGATCTCGATCGCCGACTTCGAGAATTTTTCTGCCTTATCCAGCTGCATCGCGGCGTTGGGCATGTTCGAGCGCCATGCCCGCGGTAGCGTCTGCCCGAGGATCGCCAAAGTCTGAACGTCGTTCGGAGCTAGCGCCACCTCCTTCTCGCCCGCGTCTTGCATCTTCTGTAAATCATTTGCCTCCAGATACAGTTTTACGAGGCTGGAATATACCGGCGGAAGGTAGCGGCTCTGCGGATATTTCTGCACAAACTGTTCACCCGCCAGAATTTTCATGGGCCCAGCCGTCATTGGCATGGCGTCGAACGCCTTGTAAGCCGCGTCTTCCTCCGCGTTCACGGGAGGCGCCGGCGTGTCCAGCGTCAGCGTGTTCGCTTTATCCTTGTCACTTGGCTGCGACGCAGGTTGCTGCGACGCAGGTTGCTGCTGGGCAGGTTGCTGCTGGGCAGGCGGCGCGCTTTGACTGCTCTGCCCGCTCTGCGCACCTTGGGCGGTCGCCCCAACGCATGCACAAATGAAAAATCCCGCAATAGCTCCCGTTCCTATCCACTTCTGCCACGTCCCCTTCATTTCCTGCCTCCTGTTTGCTTTTTCGAGTCATCTCTCGAATCTGGTGTTTCGAGCTTAGCTGTCTAATTTCCCAAAAATTTTCCCCGGTTCCCTGCTCAATTACTAAGGCCGTTCCGCCGGTTTCTCCAAATTCACAACCTCCAGCCCGTTCTGCGCTGCTTGCCTGGCTCGCTCCGGCCCGCCGGGCACGGCGAGTGCCGCCTGAAACTCGCTCTTGGCCAGCGCTTGCTGTCCTTCATCGTCATAAATCCGCGCCAGGTAAACATGCGACCATGCTAGCACCATGGGGTCGTGCGTCGCTGCGTGCTCCCCGGTTGTGAGCCTTCCAAAGACTTCTTTCGCGCGCGGCCCATCGTGATCCAGCAGCGCCACCAATCCTAACCCGTACCACGCTCGAATCTGCTCCGGATATCTTGCCAGCACTTTCTGGAACGAGGCCTCCGCCGCCCGCGGATTTTTTTCCGCGATGCGCCGCTCGCCATCCGTCAGCTCCGCAATCGCTTCCGTGTCGTTGGGCACCGTGGTAGGCACCACCCTGCGGCGCGTTACCTGTTCGCCGGCGGCGCCGTCCGCGCTCTCTCCGAAATCAGCCTGGGCAAAATGTATCCCGTCAATCCGCTTGGACTCCGCCGCCAGATTGATCCCTCGGACCAGATCCGGAAAATATAGCGCCATCGACGGTTCGGAACTCTCATACTTCGCCAGCCCCACAAAGATCGGGCGCACCAACGCGTAGCCGTCCACATCGTCGCGCTCCATCGCCGCTTCCCGCTCGCCGGGCGAGATCCGCTTCAGCTTTAGCTCCACCGCCCGCACCAGGCACTCCGCGAAGTACGACGCAAAATCATCTTTCAGGTCCGGTTCCAGCCGGGGCGCCAGCGCCACCTTTTCATAGAGTGGCCGTTTCACCGCCAGCACATGCGGATATTGTTGCGGAAGCGGATCCAGCAGGAAATGCAGAAAGGCATGCCTCACGACGTCCACCGGGATGTCATCCGCGCCGCTCAGCACGATCGAATAGTGCTCGCCGGAATTCCGCACGTTCGTAATTCGCCCCACCAACGGTTCCAGAACGATCGTAAACGTCCTATCCGTCGTCGGATCCTGAAGCTGCCGCAGATAGCCCGTGGTCATGAACACGATTTGCGAAATCGGGTCATGCGCCTTTTCGATCTCCCCGGTGTAGATGGGCTGCAGATCCTTCCACAGCCGCCCGATGTGTTGCTCCTGGTAATAGTTCGAGAGGATTTCGCTGAAGCCCTCGAGCGCCAGTACTTCCGTCGGCTGGTCGTCTCGCTGGAGCGTGATCCTGAATTTCGGCGCAGGTCCGGACAGCAGTCCAAACCAGATGTACCGCGAGAGCGTCGCTCCCGAGTCGGGCAACTGATGCTCTTTGTAGAACCGCCTCACCGCTTCCACCGCCGGACCTTGCTCCTGCTGCATTTGCTCGCGAAGCCGCGCGCGCAGCGGATGCCAATTTTCCGCGCTCACGTTTGCTTCGAATCCGGCCGCCAGCAGCGCGCACATCGTCGTGAACATCGCCTCGTTGCCGGCTACGGTGATATTGGTGACCGGCGCGCTCCTCGGACGCTGCGCGGGCAGAGGCATCTGCCCGCTCGCCGCGCGCGGTCCAAGCAAAAACACCGCCGCCGCGCACAACGCTGCCCCCGCCATTCGTCGAAGTTGTTTTGTCATGAACTCTGCCGCAGTCCCGCTCGAGCTAGCTGCTCTCTCAACCGCTCCCTCAACCACTGAGGTGGGACAGACATTCTTGTCTGTTTCCCGCTTCTCTGTCTAAGTCCCCTGGGGCGCTCACTATCCTGTGGCCACCCTGCAGCATCCTGCCAATTTACAAGCGCACTTCCCATCCGTCAAGGAACCACAAGCTCGCACGGCTCCTCTCCATCCAACTTTTGCACCCTGCCGAGCATCTGTTAAGTGTGAGGATGCGTTCACACCCGCCTCGGGATGGCTCGCCGCTATGTGCTCCCTTTTTCTGAAAAGAGTCTCCTTGTCGCTGGGTGTCTGCGCCCTCGCTGCCACCTCCTCTTTGGCTTTCGATGCCCCATCGGCGCGCGAAGATGTCGCGCCGCAAGCGCAACCAGCCCCGGCCCAGTCTTCCCCGCAGGATTCGCTCGCCGCCTCTGCTCCGTCTCGCAAGCTTCGCGTGTCGCAAGAAGTTCAGCTCACCGGTGATTCATTCTGGTTAGACACCGGCATCGACGTGCAGGCGGGCGAACACGTCGTTGTTTCCGCCACCGGCAAAATGCGGTACGCCGGCCAGCAAAACGACACAGCTCCTGTCGGAATCCCGCGCGGCTTCAAGGACCTTCTCCGCGATCTGCCCTTCAACGAAGCCGGCCGCGGCGCCGTCATCGGCCGCATCGGTGATAAGGACATCTCGCAGCCCTTTCTTATCGGCGCCAAACGCGACCTCGTCTCACCCATTTCCGGCCGCCTCTCGATCGGCATCAATCAGCTCAGCGATGACACCGGCGATGGCACGTATATCGTTGAGATTAGGATTTACCCCGCCGACGCGAACTTCGTTCTCTTCACCGCCAAGGCCGTCGCTTCCATCCCCGGCGTCGATAGTCAACTCTTCTCCAAAATCCCGCGCCGCGTCTCCGATCACGCCGGCGATCCCGGCGATATGGTCAACTTCCTCATCATTGGCTCCCAAGCCGCCATGGAAAAGGTCTTCACTGCGGCAGGCTGGGTCCAGGTCGACGCTAACATCACAGACACCGTCCTCCACGGCCTCCTCGAAAGTATTTCCAAGGAGTCCTATCTGACGATGCCGATGAGCCCGCTTTACCTCTTCGGCCGCCGCCAGGATTACGGCTGGGCCCACGCGGAACCCCTTTCCGTCGTTGCCTCCCGCAATCATTTGCGCCTTTGGAAAGCGCCCTTCGAAGTCAACGGCCGGACACTGTGGGTCGGCGCCGCCACCCACGATGTCGGCTTCGAGATAGATCAGCGCAACAGCGGCCTCACGCACAAGATCGATCCCAACGTCGACCTTGAACGCGACTACGTCGAAAAAACGCTCAGCTCCACCGGCCTCGTCGCGGAGATCACTCACGTCCTCCCGGCAAATCCCATGCAAGAGGCCAAGACCGCAACCGGCGGCAGCTTCCATTCCAATGGCCAAGTCCTCGTTTTGAAACTTGGAGAAACTGTTCGGAAGCCATGATCGGAGAAGCGCGCTCGAGTTTCTCGGCGTCCTCAGGCCGCCGCTGGACGAACCAGGAGACGCGATTCCAACAGTTGGAGTATGATGGCGCCCGACCGGTGTTCTTCTACCGGCCCATTGACATCTCCCGGAGCACACTATGCCCGTGACCAAACCGATCAATGAAGCAGCCCGCCTCGCCGCACTCGAACGCTACGCCATCCTCGATACGGACCCGGAACAATCCTTCGACGATCTAACTCAACTGGCTTCCTTTATCTGCAAAACTCCCATCGCCCTCATCTCCCTGATCGACGGAGACCGCCAGTGGTTCAAGTCTCGCGTAGGCGTCAACATTTCCGAAACGCCGCGCGAGGTCTCTTTTTGTTCCAGCGCGATTCTGCAGCCGGACATACTGGTGGTTCCAGACGCGCTCCAGGACGAGCGATTCCGCAATAATCCTCTTGTGGCCTCGGACCCGTACATCCGTTTCTACGCGGGCGCCCCGCTCATCAACGAGGACGGCTATGCTCTTGGCACGCTTTGCGTCGTCGATCAGACTCCGCGCGAATTAGCGCCCGAACAGCGCGACGCCCTCAAGTCCCTGAGCCGCCTCGTGCTCGCTCAAATGGAATTCCGCCGCCACTTGATCCTGCTGAAGGAAGCCCTCAGCGACCGTACAAAAGAAGAGCACGAGCGCGAACAAGAGCTCCTTAAACTTCAGGCCACCCTGATGCGCGTTCTAGGCCTGCGCCACTCAACCTCAGCCGCATAACCGTTGCTTCTCAATTTTGCAACCGCTCAGGCCATGCTATATTCACAGCCTCTCTGCGAATCTCCGCGCACTCTGCGTTATCCTTTTTCTTTTCTGAACATTTCTTGGCAGCTCAGCTAAATAGCCCCGATCGCGCGCCGCAACACATCTCGCGAAATATTGGCTCCGCTCACAACGAGCACCGCATTCTCGCCGTAATCCGTTCTCGCCGCTAGCAGCGCCGCCGTACTCGCCGCCCCCGCCGGCTCCGCTAAAATATGTTCTTCAACGAGCAGCATCTCAATCGCGCGCAGCATCTGCTCCTCGCTCACAAGTACCACATCATCCACAAGCTCCTTCACCATGCGCACATTCGCCGCATCCGGCGTTCGCGTCGCTAATCCATCTGCAATCGTGTCGCACGTCTCGGTTCCCACGACCCTATCTTCCTTCCACGACCGGTAATACGCAGGCGCCCGCTCTGCCTGCACCCCGATGATTTTCACCCGCGGCGCAAGTTGTTTCACTGCCGCCGCAATCCCGCGAATCAAGGCCGTATCGCCCATCGGCACCACAATCGAATTCACCGCGGGAAGTTGCTCCAGAATTTCACAGCCAATCGTCCCCGGTCCCGCCGGCAAACCCACATCGGTCGCGTCATTCAAAAAATAAACGCCCGGCCGCTTCGCATACTCCGCCGCCAATTCAAACGCCGCCGCCAAGTCCGCGCCGCCGCTTTCAACAATCTCAGCTCCCAGCGATGCAATCCGCGCCCGTTTCACGGGATTGCATCCCGCGGGCAAAAAAATCCGCGCCTTCACCCCAAGCAGTTTCCCCGCATAAGCAACCGCCGCTCCATGATTCCCCGTGCTCGACGCAATTACTTCCTCGACCACTTCTCCCGTATTTCCAGCGTTTGACGCACTGACATCCCGCGCCTCAGTCTTCTTCAATCGCAGCGCCAGCGCATACAAAGCGCCGCGCACCTTGAACGACCCCGTAGGCAACTCCGTCTCCAACTTCAAGTAAACGCGCTTCCCCACCCGCCCACTCAAAAACGGCGCCCCCACCAACCGCGTCATCCCAAAATATCTCGCCAGGAATACCCGCGCCTCCAGAATCGCTGAAATGCCCGGCTGAATCCCCGCCACTCCTTCACCCGCCGCAGATCTCATCCTGCCGCCGTTTCTTTTATTGTTTTCATCGCGTGCCGCTAGCATCCGCAGTCCGCATCGCCGCCAGGCGATTCTGCGCGAGCCGGTACGACGAGCCCGGTATCTGCCCAATCTCGCGGGGTTTCTTCACTCGGTCGTAGTCGGTTATTGCCACATCATTCTCGCCATACTGCTCCGCGATTCGGCCAAATGCATACCAGTAGTTGGAATCAGGTTCCTCCAAATTTAGCTGATCCATGGCCTGAATGAGGACTTCATGAGCTTCTTTTGTTCTTCCAGTTTCCGCATACACGCATCCGAGCGTATGCAAAATGGCGGCGTTATTGTTCTGGCTAAGCTGCGCGCTTTTCACGGCCGTGTCGACGTCCTGCTGGCCCACCTTTGCTGTGAAGAGCGCATTCCAAGCCACGCCGTTCAAATCAGAAGCGTCTCCCTTCCCATCGGCGATCAACTTCAGCCCCAAAGCATGCGCTTTTACGTAGTCTTCATGCGCCACCGCGGTATAGATAAAGGCGCGCTGCACGTCGGAATCGTCGGGAAGCCGCTTGGCCATTTCTTGCGCGAGCGCATTTGCTTCTGCAAAGCGCCCAAGCCCCCGGAGAGCGATCTCGTTGTCAAAAAACAGTCGCTTCGATTCCGGATGCTGCTTCGCGAGTTCTGACGCCAGTGCGTGCTCTTTTTCATACTCCTCAAGGTGGCTGTATGCGCTCAGCAGCGCGATCCCCAGATTCAGCTTTTCCTCATCGTTCTTCGTAGAGGAATGTGCGGATTCCAGGATCGGCAACGAATCGCGCGCCGTCTCTTTGGTTTGCGCGAGAATGGCTGCCGCCGCAATTTTCATTTCCTCCGCGTCAGCCTCTTTTCCCTTCGTCCAAATCCGTGGAAACGCGAATCCAGCAAGCGGATCGTCACCGCCCGCGAGGTGCTCCTCGTCACGCACCCAATCCAGCATGACCCTGGCGCCAGCCGCATTCCCCGCCTGGACGCGGTCTAGAATCTCGAGACCGATCGAATTCGGCTTTTCTGCCCCGTCAAGTATTTTGTATTTCCCATCTTCTTTAACCACCCACATTGTCATCTTGTTGGTGCCCGCGGGACGAAGCGTTACCTGGTATCCCTTTGCGTCATCGCCTTCCACTTGCACCTGCATGGCCGGCAGAACCACGTCCAGCATGACGTCCGCGGGAAACCCTGTGCTTGAGAGCGCTCTGCGTAAAGTTACCCCGGCTTTGAGCGTCGTTTCAATTTCCTCCGGGTCGGAGTTGTGCAATACCTTCAACGCGTTCCGGCTGTACAACGCGCTCATTTTCTCGAGCGTGACCTGCGGGTCCAGCAAAACTAAAAACATTTTTGTCACGATTCCCGCCGGACTATCGTCCATCTTCATTTCCTCATGCGGCTGGGCTTTTCGCAGCATTGCCGCAAGCCCCATCGAGTTTGCAGCGTTGCTGCCGGATGCTCCTGCCGCAACGAACTCCGCTGCCAACGAATATTTTCGCGCTCGCATTAGAAGCTCGCCCGCTCCTTTAAGAACTGTTTTGAGATCCGCATCATTCCCGGTTCGCTTCCGCGCTTCCGTCATTCCCGCCTCGGTGCCATTCAACGCGGAGTCCGCTGCAACAATGACGCCACTAAGCTGGGGATTCAGGCCCTCCGCATTTTTCTTCGCGGCGCCGAATTCTCCCGCATAAAACAAAGCGAATGCCAGATTGTTCTTCAGTCCGATCTTCTCCAGTTGCTCTTCGTTCAAACTCTGATATTCCTCGACAGCTTCTTTCAGCTGGGCCCCTGGTCCGTAGCGCTCGCCTTGCTGGTTGTACTCCAGGAGGATCGCCAGGTTTCCAACTATGGCCGTATCCTCCGGATCGAGTTTCTTCGCTGCGCGAAACGCGGCTTCCGCCCCAGCGTAGTCGCTCCCGCGGCGGTATCGCCGCCCTACTAGATCGTATTCGAGTATCTCTGCAAGCGTTTTCTGGGCGAGCGCCGAACCGGGTTCCAGTTTCACCGCCGTCTGGGCCTCATCTCGGGCCGCTTGTCCCATCCCGGCCGCAAGAAGCAGCTTGGCCCTCTGCAAATGGTGAATCGCCTCTTTCGGATGGCGGCTGATTAATTCCCGGCTTGCCTCGAACGCTTCACGCATCTTCCCTTCATTCATCAGCGCCTGGGTAGTTGGTTCGAAGTAAATCAAGAGTGCTGAGCCTTCGCCCAACTGCGCCACTTTCTCGCGGAGCTCTCTCGCTTCGGATACCGTCAGCCTGCGCTTCACGGTGTCAAACTGCAGGTACGCGAGCACCGCGCCATCTTTGTCCATCGTGAATTTTTCGGTCAGCGTCGCGGGGCCCAGTGCCATCTTTGTATCCGGCGGCAACGGCTTTGCTTGAAACCCGAAGGGAGGAAAGATTTTGTACTGCCATTCGCAAACAAACGCCTCTGGCAATTGATAATCGGCGGTGCGTGGCTTTTTGGGTTTGTCCTTCGCCTCGTCCGAACCGCTCTCGGGTTTTGCTTCTCGCACTTTCAGTTCTTGTGGAAGATTGTAAAAAATCGAATCCAGGCGGATCGCGGCCACAGCACTATCGAGGTCCGTGAACCCTCGCTTGGCTGTGCCTGCTTCCACCACCAGCTGAAATGGTTTGGACAAATCACTTGGATCTGACCGCTCCCACCGGGTCAGTTTCTCCGCCAGGTATTCACTGCCCACGTAGTCCTTCAAGTTCTTCTGGCTATCTTTGTCATTGGCATCTGCATAGGCTGCTCGGAACCCGGATTCGAAGACTCCGAAAGCCTGGGTCGTCTCCACTACACGAGCTGGTCCGTTCTCCGCCAGATAAAACTCCCGCTTCTCCACGATGCGGTTGTCCTCTGAGGATGATTCGGGGATGGTCACCAATCCTGTGCTTTCGGCGCGCGCGATCAAGGCGAGCCTGCCTTGATCTGCTTGCGGCAGTTGTCCCACTCGTGCGTACTCGTCCGTTGCGTCAATCCACAGCTCGGGGCTTCCGGGCACATAAACAATCGCGTGGTCGAAGAGGCCCATTCCTGGCATTTCTGTCTCTACGTCGAGCCGTTGACCCGCATTCAGTAGCGCCACATAAGCTGGAATCCCGGCCGCACGCAATAGGGCGACTGCCAGCGTCGCCTTGTCCTTGCAATCCCCATACTTGTGCTTCAGCGTCTCAGCCGGGGCATGCGGGATGATCGCGGCGTCGCCAAATTCCACACCCGTATATCGCACTTCCCTGCTTAAATATTGCAAAATCGCCGCTGTTTTTTCTTCGCGCGTTGTTTTTCCTGAGATTAGGCCATCTACGAGCGATCGGACCTCCGGCGCACTCGCTTTCTCCGTGATTATCTTTCCGTATCCCTCGGCGATCTTCTGCCAGGAAGCTCCCGTTGAAAAAGTCACAACGGGTAGCGACGGCACATCTTTTGGAAGATAACTCTCGAATGGCTCGAACGCCTCCATCGGACCTTGCTCGAAAACGATTTGAGTCCGTCCGTTTGCTTCATTCTTTTGCGGCTTCAGATCGGGGAGCAGTTGCACCGAATAGCGCAGAGGTAGTGACTTGGGCGCATCCAGCGTGAGCTTCGATCTCTCCACGGGTACCCCGCGCCCAAAATACCTGCGCTGCACGACCCCGGCCCCAAAGAATGGCGCGCTCTCTGTGTAAACTTGTTCTTCCTCCACGACCGATCCTGCTGCAATGGCAGGCAATGGCGCTCGCAATACTCGGCCGTCGCCGTAAGTCTTTTCGTCCCCGTCGCTCGCTGGAGCGTCCGTGATCGTCTTTGGATCGAGAGGATGCACCGAGTTGTCCGGCGTGATGACACGGGCGCGCATGGTGGGACGTTCTTGATGCCAGGGCTCCCATTGCAGCGAGGTCGCATCCCAACTCTCGGCGCCCTTCTGCGTCAGTATTTTGTACACCAGGTAGTGCGTGTGAACGGATTTCCCGTCCGGTTCGAAAACATAGCTGTCCTCTTCATCGAGAACAACCACGTCCGCTCCAGGCTTTACGCTCAGATTCGAACCGGCTTTGTTTAATTCCGCGCCATCAGCTGTGAATCGTGGTTTGCTCCAAATGCCGGCATCATCTCCGGCGCTGCCTGTAGCTGGAAAAACGAGTACGCCGAGAGTCACCAGCGTGAACAGAGATCGACGCAACATGGAGTTTGCCTCTCTGAGAAGATTTGTAGAAAGTATCTTGCTTTCAAGAGTAAGGCAAGAGATTGACGATGGCGGGACCGGGTCTGCGCCGGTTCCTTCTGGCCGTTCGGCGTGCCAGCTCGCTGTTTCATTCGGCTGCGTAGCTTGGCGTGTTCCTGCGCATCAACCCGCGGCCGCAGCGGGACTAACGATCCTGCTTGCTCTCCAGCAGCGCGCTCAAAAGACCCACGAGCTGCGCTTCCTGCCACAATACAGCCGGTTGATGTTCCGCGGCGCCATCGCTTTTAGTGAGTCGCGCCAGTTGCTCCGCCAAATTCTTCACCGCTACATCGTGCGGAACATACGTTCGATCCTGTGGAGTGAGCGCCTCCCAACCCAATTCCGTTCGCCGTAGTTCCCAACGAATTTTTTCACGCCGTCGTTTCACTTGAACTGCTCCGCCGCCCATCATCACTTTCGAATCCACCGCCAGGCGCGCCCAGCCATGATCGTGCTTGACGTCCACCTTTTCCACTTTGAATTGCTCGACGATCACCACGGGAAGCTGCACTTTCGGCGCATCTTCGGCCCGCAGGACACTTCCGCCTGCGTCGCTCAATTCGGATATTCCTTCCGCCACTTCTTCGCGCGTCGGAGGCTTGTTCCCCGCAGAGATAATCACGCTCGCCGGAATCGCGAACGGCGCGTCGGCGTTCTTCGATGCCGGAGGCAGACGCGGTGCCAGTGGACCATAAATCACCTCAGCCCTTTCAGAAACCGCCGCCGCTGGCCGATCCGAAGATGTTATCGTCCCCACGGTCCGTTGCTCGGCGGAAGTTCCCGCGCTACGTTGCCGACGATTTCTCGAAACCCTGGACGGCTCAGCCGTCTTCGCAGCGTTTACCATCGCACCCGGCTCCACCTTGTACCGATAAAATCGCGGTATCCCCCTCGACCTCCAGTACGCCGACCGGTAATCCTGTGCCGCCAATCCCGTTCTCACCAGACTGTAAAAACTGTGCTGCAACGCATCGACAACGATTCCCACGTGCCCCGGCCAAGCGATCAAGTCGCCTGGATGTGGGTTCCTCACTCGCTCGAAATTTTCGTTGCCCGCGTAAATCTCGAAGGAACTCGCGTACGGATATTCAAATCCCGCATTCGCGTAAATCTGATGGACGAGGTGCGAGCAGTCCCGCATGCCGTTCTCTGGCAGCTCTTGTTCCCAGGCCACATTCACGATCGAGCGCCCTTCCTCGAGGGTCAACAATCGTGCGCTCGCATCGGACTCGCGAACCGGCACCGCAACCTGCCCAACCGCGGACGCAACTCCAACCGAGCCAATGCACACCGCGCCAAAGCACGCCATGCTCAAAACTGCAACCAGGCCGCGCGTTTTACGCCACTCAAATCCGGTCCACATGCCGTCCATCGACACGCACCTCCAGAACGTCTAGGGAACACATGCAGGGACAAAGTTCCCCTCTTCCTAGAGAACATTCAGGATTGGTACGAGCAATAGGACTTGCTCTGGGCGTACTTGGCCGGTCGGCCAGTCGCCCAGAGCCATCAAGTACGGACTACTTTCCGGTTGGATTCAAATGAGCGCTAAAAGTTTCCCCCGGAAAAGCCTGCCCGGCGCGCGCGGCAATTCCGTTTCCCGACTCCGCCGCGCGGGTACGTGCCGGCAAAACGTACCGTTGTCTTACATTCTTTAATTTGTAGTACAATAGGTTTATGCGCGCTTCCATCCAAGCAAGACTCGATGATCGCTCGCGAAAAAGACTGGCTGTGCTAGTCCGCGAACTGGGCTGGACTCCCTCACGAGTCGTCCGAGAGGGCCTGCGCATTCTCGAATCAAACTATGTCCGTCGGAAAAAGCAGGGCGTTATCGGGTTAGGAAGATTCTCCTCTGGGGTGTCCGACCTGGGCACAAACAAGAAACACCTGCACGGCTTCGGAAAGTGAAACCGATACTTCTCGATACCGGCGTGATCGTTGCCCTTCTTGACCGGAGCGAGAACTCTCACCAGGCCTGTGCCAAAGTCGTTCGAGAACTGCAAGCGCCGCTCGTCACCTGCGAAGCTGTGCTTGCTGAGAGCTGCTACTTGCTGCGCAATCTCCCAGGCGCTCCGGAGGTAGTGATCGAAAACGTGGTCGCAGGCATTTTTCAGGTCCCCTCTCAGATCGTAAAGGAAGCGATTGGCATAAAGCAGGTTCTGCGAAAGTACCGCGATCGCAAGAGAGACCTGGCCGACGCCTGCCTGATTCGCTTGGCGGATGAATTTGAAACCGGCGATATTTTGACGCTCGACAAGGACTTCACTATTTATCGCTGGGGCAAGAACAAATCTTTCCGCATTTTGCCGAACGTAAGCTAGCCCCGCCCGAACGCCTGTCATGTTTTTAGGCTTGCGCCGCTTGGTTTCTCTGCGCTGGCTCTGCGCACTCTGCGTCTCCGCGTTATCTTCTTCTTGCCGTTGCCGTTTCCGCATATGCCATTATCTCAACCCGCGGCGGCAGCCGTTTCCATTTTCCTCGAAGCCTTCCATAATTGAATGTAAGGCTCCAAATCCTTCATCAGTTTTTGGAATTGCGGGATGTCCAGCGATTGCGCGCCATCGCTGATGGCCTTTTCGGGCGCGGGATGCACTTCCACGATCAATCCGTCTGCCCCAATCGCAACGCCGGCGCGCGATACGGCGGGCACCAGGCTGCGCTTCCCTGTGGCGTGGCTCGGATCGAGAATCACGGGAAGATGCGTCAATTCATTCAGCGCGGGAATGGCCGCGATGTCGCACGTGTTTCGCGTTTCCGTTTCAAACGTGCGAATGCCCCGCTCGCACAAAATCACATCGGAATTTCCATGAGCAACGATGTATTCCGCGGACATCAGAAGTTCCTTGATCGTGCCGCTCATGCCGCGTTTCAAGAGCACCGGCCGCCCGCATTTTCCCAGCGCCTTCAGCAGAATGAAATTCTGCATGTTCCGCGCCCCCACTTGCATGATGTCCGCGTACCGCGCAATTAAATCCACGTCGCGGTCGCTCATCACTTCCGTGATGATTGCGAGGCCCGTGGCCTTCTTCGCCTTCTGCAATAACTTCAACCCCTCTTCTTCCATGCCCTGAAAATCGTAGGGCGAAGTCCGCGGCTTGAACGCGCCGCCGCGCAGGATTTTCGCGCCTGCGGCCGCCACACCCTCCGCCGCGCGCATGATCTGCTCTTCCGATTCGACCGAGCACGGCCCCGCCATCACCACGAACTCATCTCCGCCAATTTCCGTGCCATTCACGCGCACGCGCGTCTTCCCCGCGCGGAATTGTTTGCTCACGAATTTGTACGGCGCGGAGATGCGCACGACCTTCTCCACCTGCGGCATGGACTCGACCGACTCCATGCACGCCGTGACGTCTCCCACGCCCACCACGCCGATCACCACGCGCTCTTCTCCTTCAATCGAGTGCACCTTGTAGCCGAAGTGTTCCACCTGGCTGCGCACTTCATCGATCTCCTGGCGCGTGGCATGCAGCTTCATCGAAATAATCATGGCTCGTTCCTCTCACATTCATTTTGTTTTCCCAGTTCCTCAAAAAAAGCTTGCCCGAAAATAAAAAACCCACTCGCTGCGAGTGGGTCGAAACTTTTTCCGCTGTTGCTAATTACAGAATCGCCCCTCGCTCCTTATGTGGGTGGGTACCAAAATCGAAACCAATACGAGTGGGCCGCGCGATTCATGCCGGTATTGTATTTCGATTCTTCCCGTGAAACAACCGATTCTTTTTCCGCGCCGATGCTCGCGGACCTGCGCTGTCCAAGCCCGCGATTCCGAAACCCAGCCACTATTCGCCGGCTCATGCTCTCAATTGAGCACGACTGCAATGCGGTAACGCGTGAAACCCGCGTCATCGCCACCGCGGCACGCGCCTACCGCCGCCTTTCCATACTTCCGGCTCATGAGCCTCTGCAAGAGTTCTCCGGGAAGTTTATCGAGATCGGTCACTTCAAATCGAATCAAGTACAACGCCGTTGGGCCAGCGTAACCGCGATTCATGCGGCATGTTTTTCGTGCATCCTCGGTTACGCTTGCGGCCGGCAAACCAGTTTCCTTGAGGAGCAAGACCACTCTTTCTTCCTGTTGCTGCAAGCTCAAATCCGCGACCGGCCTGGAAAAATCCTGAACGGCGAAGATTCCCTCTCTTCCCCTCGTGGTTGCAATGCCGACGGCAGTTACTTCGGCGTTGAGAATGTTTTTTCGGTGGCCCGACGAGTGCATCCACCCGTCATGAATGCTCGCGGCAGTGGGACCTATCGCGACGTTTTCCGCGATCACGGAAAATTTCGCGCCGGCTTGGGCGGCACGCTCTTGCAGGGGAGGCTCACCCGGACACTGATGCGAGAGAAGATTCTCAATCGCCATAAGGCGGGCGTGCTCACGCGCTGCCAAAGCGAGCGTGGGATCCCAGTGCAGGGGCTGCAAGCCTTGCGAGGTGCGCTCGCGATTGGCGGCATCGAAGAGAGCTTGCTCCTCGGCGGACCGCTGCGTCGTGGCCCTTGTGACCGCACGAGGCGGGCGGTTCTGCGAGTGATCTTGCGAATGGGCTGGGGAAAAGAAAAAAAGGAAACAAAGTGCGGGGGCCGCGCCCGCGGTTCTGAAGACGCGCCAGGTTTTCATCGAGAGTTAGCCGCGGACGCGGACGGCGCTGAAGCTGAGGATGACGTGGCCGCCGGAAGTGGGTCGGCCGAAGCTCATCATCGGGCGGAAACGCGAAAAAAGGAGCATCTGATCGAGCTGATGGCGCAAATCAGGGCTGCTAGGACCGGAGAGAATCTGATAATCGGCCATCTGGCCTTGCGCATCGACGGTTACATCGACGAGCAGACCGTGAGGCAGAGCAAGCTCGAGATCGTGCTGCTCGGGCGCCCAGGATTGCGGGTAGTCAGACAACGTTAGAAGCTCGGCAGGGCGCAGAATATTGAGGGGCACGTCGTTGGAGACGGCGCGCACGGTGATGCCCGGGACCATCAATTGCAGAACAACGACAAAGATTACAACGGCGGAAAAGATTCCGCCCGTGGCTGGAACAGTGAGGGGGCGAAAAACGTTGTCGAGAAGAATTTCGGCGCGGTCGCGCATTTTGCGCAAACGGCTGGGCCAATCGCGGGAATGCTGAGCCTGGGCCGCAGCCACTTTAATGCGCACAGCCAGTTCTGTAGGTGGAACGTTTTTCGGCACGCGCGAAAGCAAGACAGCGAGCTTGCGAAAGGTTTCCAACTCCGCCCGGCACATATTGCAGCCGTTCAAGTGCTCGCCAATCTGTACGCGCTCCTCGACCGAAGCCGTTCCCGTGATGGCGTCGTCGAGATAGCCCGCCAGTTTTGTCCGTACCGTGGTGCACTTCATGGAAGCCCCTCCCCCGCGCCGCTTGCGCGCAGGGACTGATGTTGCGAAGAATCATTTATGCGCCGCGCCGCGGAGTAGGCATCGCCGAAAGGCGACGGCTGCGGCTCGGCCACGGCGCTATGCGCACCGCCGTGAGGCGCACCGCGGTGCTCCCCGACGCGCGAAGAGGTGTGTGATTCGTGCTCACCTAGAAGAGGCTCGAGAAGTTGGCGGAGGGCGCGGCGGCCGCGCAAGATGCGTGACTTCACGGTGCCGACGCTGCACTCGAGGACTTCGGCGACTTCCTCGTAACTCAGTCCCTCGAGATCGCGCAGGATAACCGCGGTGCGAAACACATCCGGAACTTCTTGCAAAGCGTTTTGCACGGCGACTTGAATTTCTCGCGAGGCCAGCCGCTCAAAAGGCGATGCGCCGAGATCTTCCACTTCGATGGAAGCGTGGCCCTCTTCCGGTGCGGCGTCGATCGAAACATTTTTTTGCAGATGGCGCTTGAACCAGCGCTTGTGATTGAGCGCTTCGCGAATGGCAATGCGGTAGAGCCAGGTTTTCAAAGAGCTGCCTTGCCGAAACTTGCTAATCCCGCGAAAAGCCTTCAAGAAGACTTCTTGCGAACCGTCGGCGGCGTCCGAAGTGTCGCCGAGCATGCTCAAAATCAAATTATAGACTGGGGCGTGGTAGTGGGTGACGAGCCAGTCGAATGCCGTTTCCGAGCCAGCTTGCAGCTCAGAGACGAGTTCGGCTTCACCGCGGCCCCATGAAAGGGCGCCTGCCCATTCGGACACTGCCGACCTTTCCGGCCCGACTAAATTGCTCGGGCCACCCTGCTGATAGGTCCATCCTTAGAACGTTGGACCCAGGCCTTCTTGCGAGTGCAATCCCGATGTTGCCGGGAGCGACTTGCGATCGGGGACGGCAGTTTGCGGTTGCCGGTCCCGATCTCCGCTCTCGAATACTTAGACACCGGGTGGAGCGGAGATGTTTCCCGGGCTGCCGCCGAAGCAGCAACAAACGTGATTCTGGCACTTTGGGGTGGAAGGTGCAACGGTACGGAGGACCGAACGGACCCTCCCCCCGGTTTTTTGTAAGTGTTGCTTCTAAAGGACTTACGGTAGCTGTAAGTGGCTTAGAATCAACACTTGCGGGCAATGCTCTAAGCGCTGATTCTAAAGGAGATGGCGAAGGGCAGGAATCGACCGCCGACAGCTCCCACGTGATCGCAAATCGGGAAGAAAAAGATAACGCTGAGATGCAAAGTGCGCCGAAGTTACGCAGAGAAGATTGCGATACCGGAGAGATGCGCGGGTCTGGCGAGAGAAACATAAAACATGATAGCAGATGGATATACTCATTGTCAATTACTTTATTGATAGTATTCGAATCGGCTGGAAAGCCGGGGACAGACGGAATGTTTCTGCTTTTTTCGAGAGCATCGCGAAACTAGGGCCGTTTTTCGATTGCCAGCAGGTATGGACTCGAGGGGCGCGGTATCTGAAAACGTCCCATGTGTCCCGGATAGTCCCCGATAGTCCAAGAGTTAAGGCGCGGCCAGCCGCCCGCCGCTCGGGCTAGCTGCTCCTAAGTAATCTCGCGGAGCCTGGAGTCTGCCGCGCGAGACAAGGGAGAATGGGCTAAACTTTAGGAGAGAGGATTAGCACAATGTCATCGAGCGTCATCATCCGCAATCCGAGGATTCTTAGTGGGGAGCCGGTTTTTCGCGGAACGCGTGTGCCGTTCAAGTGTCTCACCGACTACCTGGAGCACGAGCGAAGCCTGACTGAATTTCTTGAGGACTTCCCCGGCGTGACTCGCGAGGACGCCATCGCCGCGCTTGAGGAAGCCAGGATCAGCCTTACGGCAGCGTTCAAATGAAGTTGTTGCTCGACGAGTGCTTGCCACGAAAGATGAAGTTCCTCTTCTCTGGGAGCGGGCACCAGTGCGAAACAGTACGAGAGGCGGGTTTCGGCGGCGAAGAAAATGGCGAGCTGCTTGCGCTGACAGAAGGAAAGTTTGACGTCCTGATCACCGTAGATAAGAATCTGAAGTACCAGCAAAACATTACAAATCGCAGGACCGCGATCTTGGTCATCCGCGCCGACTCAAATGATATCGATGGTATCCGACCGCATTTCCCGGAAATACTGGCTGGGCTCCAGGTCATTAGGCCCGGACCGATTGTCGAAGTCGGAGTGCACCCTCAATAGGGTTTGCAAAGAACCAAATGGGAATAAATCATCGCCGCCGATCAACCCGTCCTCAGCCTACGAATAGTCCGATTCCGTACTCCGCAACTCCAACCAAACGAGACCATTGAGAAAAGGATCGAAGAAGAGTCAAAGACGACACGCTTCACAAGAACCGTGAAGGGATGCGAAACCCGGTCACCCAAAAGTTAAGTCGCGGCCAACCGCCGTCTTGGCTTGGAGCAGGTCAGCTTCGGGCCGGGGCCTGGAGCCACTTGATGGCTCTGCGCCACGGGGCAGACTCTCCGTTGCTCATCGGGGTCTGCAACCACACCATCGCGCGATGCCGGGCAAGCGCCCAGCGGCTGGGGCCACTCTCTTGGGGCTCCGGCAGGTCAACCGGTGGTTTTTCCTCCGGCGTAAGCCAATAGGGGCTGGCATTTGCGAAGGATCGGTCCGCGGCGGCAATTGACGAGGGACGCTCGCTGATGGCGCCTGTGAACGACAACTTTAGCAACGCCCCGATCTGCTCCTGGGACGCTCTAATTGTTATCAGGATTTTGCGCGCAAACCAAACACCGGCAGCCAGGAAGCCAAACTGAGCGAGGAGATTCCCCAGCGCATACCAATTGCTTTGCATCCAAGCGGTGAATTCGTTCATGGTTACCCCTTGGACTGGGATAAGTTCAATTTACAACCGGGCTCGGGCAGCGGAAACTGGCGGGAAGTCCAGAAAACGGGCAAGTGCTAGGCCTGCCCTTGCGGGCTACTCGACCACCCGCCATCAGACACCGTGCCGTCTGTCCCCGGTTTCCCGTCCCCGGTTTCCCGTCTTTCCCCGGTTTGCGTATGCATTGGTAATGCGGCGTGTGGACGCATTCCGTTTCTTATCGGCAAGTCCTGATATTGCGGATTGCACCATGTATGCCGAGCGGGTCATGCCCGCTTGCCTGGCCCGACGGTCGATGAGCTCGATTTGATTCTCGCGCGCGGTAATATTGACGCGAACCGTTTTCGACCTAGGGGAGTCCGTGGTGACTAGAAAAGCTACCGCATTTTGTCTAGCGGGATCTCGAACCAAATCATCAATCTTGGACGGCTTGGGAATCTTTTCTCCGTCTTCCATCATGCCTGCAATATGAAACGCCAACGCTTCTGGAGCCCTGCGGCGAGCCTCGTCGAGTGACTTTCCGGCTGTCACGCAGCCTGGAAAATCAGGGAAGCTGACGCCAAAATCGGATTTACCGTCTTTGTGCAAATAGGCGATATATTCCATTTTATCTCAGCCCTATGTTGGCTTGCTTTTCAATGCTTCTGAGTGTGCCGATGGGGATGTCACGGACCGGATGCGGCACGGTGACTCTTCCCTTTTTGCGCTGTGCTTAAACTGCTTGTGACTTCCTTCGTGTGCAACTTCATACCAGCCGTCTTGCCGTAAACGCTGGATGACCTCACGACTGCTCATGCCATAGAATACACACTTTTAACACACTTGTAAATTCACGTCTTTTCGTTGCGGATTGCACAGCTGGGCGAACCTGCCTGCGAAAACGAGAAAAGCAGATCGCTCATTGCGTTCGGGATGCCAGCAGGATGCGGGATGACGGTGAGAGGGAGATTGGCGAGGGTTGACGGCTAGGCGGGCGGCGATCAGCCGAATTGGAGGCGTTTGAGTTTGATGTGGGTGTTGCGGAGGTGTGCCAGGTCGTAGTGGGCTTGCTGGGTGAGCCAGGATTCGGGGGAGCCGCCGAAGACTTTGGAGAGGCGGACGGCCATTTCGGGGGAGATGCCGCGCTTTCCGTTGACGAGCTCAGAGAGAGTGGTGCGAGTGACGCCGAGAGCGGCGGCTTGTGTGCGGAACGATGCGGAGGAAAGGCCGGGGCGAGGCGCTGCGGAAGCGGCTAAAATGTGGAGAGTGGAGGCATGCGATGACGCACCGGTATACTGTGATTTTCGAGAAGGAAGAGGAAGGGGGCTATCACGTTTTCTGCCCGACCTTGCCGGGATGCCATACGCAGAGCGAGACGATTGAAGAGGGCGTCGAGAACATTCGTGAAGCGATCGGGCTGTACATTGAGAGCTTGGTCGAGGATGGCCTGCCAATTCCAACGGAAGACATCTTGATCAAGCCGATTGAGATTCCGGTGTGACGCCAAAGCTGCCGGCTGCCACCGCGAAAGACTTGGTGCGTGCCGTCGAGCGATTAGTGTTCGTGTTTCGGCGGCAAACCGGAAGTCATGCTACCTACGTGCGCACGTCGGTGCGAGGATGCCCGATGGGGCGTTACACGGTGTTAGTCGGCTCTGCCTCCGAAGAGGCGGAGGACGACGCCGGTGGAGATCCAGTAGTTATTTTGCTGGGTGCCGGTGCCGAAGGTGGTGCGGTAGTAGTCGAAATCGAAGAGGCGAATATCCCAGTGGCGGGATGGGTGGATATCAATACCGCCGCCGACTTTATAGGAAAGAGCGCTGCCCGTGGACGATGTAGAGCCGCCCGTGCCGCTGATGGTGGTTCGTTCACTGGAGCCGCCGACGAGTCCCTCGACAAACGGAGTCAGCCCCCAACGATTGCGCACACGGTAGAAAAAACGTGGGCCGAAATGATTTCCAAAGAGAACGTTCTTGGTGGTGCCGACGGTCTGGAAGCTATAGCTGGTGTCGGCGACGATTTGGAGCCACGATTTTGGATTCCAGCCGAAGGAGCCCATTGCGCCGTTTAGGTTGCTGCCGTTGCTGGCGCCGCCCATGCGCGTAAAGGCGTAGCCGCCGTAGAGTTCCATCAAGGGAGCAGTGCGGCCGCCTGAGCGAGGCTTCTCCCACGTTTCTGTCTTGTCTCTGGGCTTGATCGCGGGTGTTGCTGGTTGCGCTGGGGCGGGCTCGGGCTGCGTGGCCGCAGGCTCAGGCTGTGGAGTTGCGAGGTCCGGTTGTGGAGCTGCGGGAGGAGTCGCTTCCGCGACGGTCATGCTCGGTTGCGGGTCTTTCGCTGTCGATGACGGCGAATCGGGCGCGGGTGAAGCGGATGCTAGAGACACAACCCCGGAGGCTGGTGCGGGCCATGGTGTTGCAGACGGTGAAGCGGCTTCCGGCTGAGGCTGCGCAAACGCCGGCGAAGTTTCCGCGGGGGCTGGCGTTACAGTCGGCTGAGCTGGCGCGGGTTGCACTGGAGCTGCTGCGGGTTGAGGCTGCGCCGGGGCCGCTGGAGCTGGCTCCGCGTCGAACGGGGGCGTACGCGGGATTTTCGTTTTCTCGGTGGCCATTTGCAGCGAAGGGACTTGTTTTACCGCTGGTTGGGCGGGGCTCTGAGGAGTCTGAAGCGCGGGCTGCTGCACCGATGTCGCGCCACGATCAACGGCGATGAGGTTCGAATAGATGTAGCCTACCTGGCCGTCTTTGGTCTGGATGCGGGAGAAATAAAAGCCGTAGACGAGGATCGTGAAGCGTTCGCCGCACGCTAAATTTGCGACAACATCGGGAGTCCTGCGTGGCTTGCCAAAAACCTGAGTGCCTTCGGAATGGCTGGAGCAGTCGACGTACCCCACGTCGTCGGCCCACGCGGCTGAAACCGCAAGAAAACTGAGACCCAGCAAAATAAGGAATCGATTGCGCAACATCGCCCCTCCTCGGCCCGAGCGCACCTCGAGCCCTAAACAAGGGTAGCGAGGCGAGAGGCAAGTGCGTCAGATGGACGGAGGGTCAGTCTGTTCCAAAGCGGCACTGTCCCAAAAGCCGGGTGGTTCAAACCGAAACAGGCGAGATTCTTGCTGGCAGCCTGGCGGAGCGATAGTGTGCCCGTCCTAAATCAAATCGCGGGAAATTCCTGTGTGACGCCGAGTTTCCGCCACGGAAATTCGTGTTGGCGGATGGAGTGCCGCGCGCGCGGCTCGTTCACCTACCAGCGTGGGCGACTGCGGCGCTTTGCACGCGCGGGACGTCTTCGCCGAGAGCGGTTGCGAGGGCGATGAGATGGTCTTGTTCGTCCTTGAGGATCTCGCGGATGTATTCGGCCATGGCGTACTCGCCCAAGCTTTCGCATTGGCGGACGCGTTCGCGGTACCTGCGGATGGTGGCCATTTCGTTCTCGAGATCAAACTGGAGCATTTCCTTGGGATTCTTTGAGGTGCGAACGTGCTTCGCCAGGACCGCGGGCATGCCGCCGAGATAATCAATCTGTTCCGAGATGATCAGCGCGTGGTTGAGCTCTTGTGCCGCGTGCTTCTCGAGTTCGCCGGCAATATTCATGTACTCGGCGCCGCTCAAAACTTGCGAATACACGACGTACGAGATGATGGCCTGATATTCGCCGGCGAGATCTTCGTTCAGCAGCTCGATCAAACCGTCGCGCGAGATTTGACCCGCGGAATGGAGCGTGGTTTCCACTTTTTCAGCTTTCAAAGTTAGTCTCCTTGAATCTTTTCCTTTAAGCAGACTTCGACAATGTCGCGGATCCTCAACACAGAATCACGCTACCAAAAACCTAGGCGTCCCTGACAGTGCGGTAGGCTTCTTGGCCGGCTTCGACGGCGCCCGCTACGGTGGCTTTCACGTCGTCCACGGTTTCCTGCGCGCGGCGAGTCCAGCGCTTGCCTGTCGATGCAATACCATCCACGCCCTTTTTCACGGAGTCGGAGATATAGTCACGCGTGTCCTCTCCCGAGGATGGCGCGAAAAGCAGGGCAAGAACTGCGCCTACTCCGATTCCCACGGCAAATGTAGTGTATTTGTTTGACCATTTATTGTGTCTCATTGTATCCGTCCTTTGGGGCAAGTTTTTGACCATGGCGTCCTCGAAGTGTTTCTAATTGCTGTTCGACTTGCATTCACACAACCACCAAACAGACCGCAGCCGCGATAGCGAGAAAAGAAGCTATTTGCCGAGTACTTTCTGAGCGTGGCCGATTTTGTTTTGAACTTTGCCGGCGATCTTTTCGCCGATGCCTTTGCCTTCCAAGTCGGGATCGTTCGTGAGTTCGCCCGCCTTTTCCTTGATCTTGCCTTTTACTTCGTGAACTTTTCCCGCAATTTCATTCTCGGTGCTTGGCTTCACTTTGTTGCCTCCTTGCTGAGATTTAAATTCCTGCATTCAGTTTCTCCAGATCACCAGCCAGCTAACGTGCAAAGTCCCGGAATCCGGAATAGCTTTTAAGAAGAAAAGGAGGGAGCCATGATTCGGCTTCCTCCTCTTGGATTAGTAGGATCCGTGCGTTCCCTTGGCGGCGAGTGCGCGATCAGGTTGTTTGGAATCGACAGCGGCTTCGCTTGTGGAGGAAACATGCTCTGCGCCGGTAGAATTCAGAACTTCCTTGGCACGCGTGATTTGCCCAGCCGTATCGCAATGCACGGAGAGGAGAATTCCGCCCTTACTCAGGCGGCCTTCGTAGCGCTTGGCTTCGAATTCGGGGATACCCATGCCGATCAAGGCGCCCGTGAATCCACCGACTGCGCCGCCGACGCCCAAGCCAGCCAAACCGGCCATGATCGGGCCAGCAGCGATGAATGGGCCGAGACCTGGGATGGCCAGCAGGCCAACGCCCATGAGGACTCCCAGAGTTCCGCCAATAACGCCGCCGGCGGTGACGCCTGCGGCCGCGCCTTCGGGCGCTTTCGAAGCCTTTTCCGTTCCCATCTCCTTGGGCTCGCCGAGGCTCTCGGGCAACAGCACGGAGACGTCGGAAACCGGAAAGCCGGCCTTGACGAGCGCGTCCGTGGCGTTTTCAACAGCGATGCGTGTCGAGTAAATTCCAAATACTCCTACTTTTTTAGATGACATTTGTATTTCTCCTTTGTGTTCACACGAATTTCGATCTCTGGACGGTTAGTTCGAAGGTGCAATTTCGAGTTGATTGGTTACGTTATCTTCTCCAGCCACTGCCACTGCTTTGGCTTGCAGATTGTTCTTCTCTTCTTCGGACCGCACCGGCCCTCGGAGCGTAACTTTGCCGTCTTGGGTGATGATTTTGATGTTGTGCGCGTAGGTGGAAAGATGTTTATCCCGATGGATCGCTTTTCGGATTTTCTGCGTGATGGAGCGGTCCGCAGGATTCATCTTCTGTTGATCCGCGGTAGGGCTTGACTGATCCTTGTTTTGCTTGGTGTTGTCCGCCGGCGTCTGCTGGTTATCCTGAAGCCGCGGGATGGGAGCGGCCATCAGGGATGCGCAAAAAACCAGCGAACCCAGTGGCAGAAGCAATCGCGGTAGTTTAAGAAAATTTCCGTTCATTTCCATTCCTCCTTTTGAACTATGTGAAAAATAAGAAGCGCCAGGTTCGAGCCTTCGGAGCTGTCTCTCACCGGGGGGTAGCCGGCGTTCTAGGCGCTTGTCGTGGCGCGTCTCATGAAATGCAATACAAGCAAGATGACGCCCACAACCAGGGCAAAGTGGATGAAAGCGATGGTTATGTGAAACGCGAAAAATGCAAGCAGCCAGATGACAATCAGAAATACGGCGAGTAAGCCGAGCACGTAATCAACTCCTTGCGGCTGAGGGCGAGAACATGTGAGAACTCGTCGTTTTACAGCGCGCCGATTTCCCTTCGAGTGCAGGAGAAATTGCGCAGACTCAAGACTAGTCACAAAGCGGAAGGAGGTATGTCTTGTTTCGGACACTTTCGCCATTTAATTTCATATTTCACCTTCCACTTGTCAATGATTAAGTCCAGGTGGACATTCCTCATTTTTTTAGGCTTCCCAGCCAAGTAAGAGTTTTAGCTGCGCGCTTTCTGGCGGGTCGTCAAGGAGTGGGCTGGGACGGGAGCGCGACAGAAGGTTTCGAATTCCGTCCGCCAG